>JADMIO010996541.1_pt1 | contig 89246 bp, 55 predicted proteins | sample 8958161 | NCBI WGS metagenome assembly JADMIO01 (sample SAMN16585339, study PRJNA669376) | soil metagenome | isolation source: Crop rotation soil | place: USA: Cullars Rotation, Alabama | collected 2011
CCGCGACTTCAAGTCACGTGAATTCCAAGCTTCGGATCCCACTGTGCTGGAAAGGCAACAGCTCAACGCGATAAAACCGCTGAGGCTGTTCTCCGGTTGACAGGCTTGCTGAGGTCATTGCGCCTGCGGCTGGTACGTCAAAGAGCGGGCTCCACTCCGCCTGCGAAAGGTCGGCTTTAAAAGCCAGCCGATAAGTTCGGCCTGGCAGCGAAGTCCAGCTCAGCGTCAGGGCGTTCGGTGCTGCGCTGATGGATACCGGGAATGGCGACGGGTCGTGAGCTGTCGAGTTGGCAGCGCGCGGGGTGAAGTTGGTCATAAACCTGTAGCCGGCATTTGTGCTGCCCTCAGGAAACAAGCCCATGCTCACGTTCTGGACCTGCTGCGTGAATATCACGGACGATTGAAGCGTGCCATCCGGCGCGAAGAGACCGATGGCTTCTCCGCCGGCGCTGAGCTGGAAGTTCGCGTGGAGATCGCCGAAAGGGCTCAAGCCGTTTTGGGTCGGCTCGTTGTCAGCCCAAACGAGCAGGAAGCCGTGGGCTGGGATGAAAGTGTTGAGGGGTATTTGCCACTTCGTCGGTTGGGACAACGTGTCGGTTAGGAAATAGCCGGAGAGGTCAAAACTGTTGGTGTTGGGATTGTAGAGTTCGAACCAATCCTGGTACAGACCATCTACAGGATCGCGCAGTCCACCGGGACCTGCATTGTCCGCCATGAATTCATTGATGACCACAGGCATGGGCGCGCTGGCGGAGTTATTGGGGCCGCTTGGCGTGGCATAGAAGAAAATCTGCCGCTCGAGCCGCTGCCCATCGGGCCACGACCCAAAAGCCCGGTCGCGGGTCAATCCGAAGTAATCCAGGTAATCGAGCACCTCGACTCGTCCGGCATTGGTCCGGACTAGGGCGATGGTGCCGGCAGTGTTGGTCAGGCGAAAACTGGTGTGGTAATTCGTGCCACTGGTCTGCGCTGGTTGGCCGTCAGCCCAGAGGGTGCGGAACTCGCCGGGCGCCAGGGAACTCCCAGTCGGGAAGGCCCACTGGGTCGGATCACTCAAATTGTCGGTCAGGAACAGCCCGTTCAGGTTGACGGCATTGTTGCCGCGGTTGAACAGTTCGATCCACGGTTCGTGTTCGAGGAAATTGTCCGTTACGCCATTAGTGTTGAACACGAGTAACTCGTTCAGCCAAAGCGACGGAAAGGGCGCAAGCGTGGCGCGCGCGGAGTTGGTCATGCCGGGCGTGGGCGCGGCGGCGGCCCAGTTCGCCGGGCGTGTGCGATCGAGCGTGGGGTCGATCAATTGCAACGAGGGGCCGAAGCCGCCAGCGTTCGTCGGCCAGGGTGCGTCGTCGCTGTAGCGAACAGCATCGATTACCTCGTCCAGGTTGGTCGTCAAGGGGCGAACCAGCTTTAACAGTTCGCCGTTGTTCTGAAGGTTGCCAGCGTATTGACCACCGGGCAGGGGAGCGTTGCTATAGGTGAGACTGTAAACGTTCGTGTCGCTGGCGATGACAAAAAAGCCACCCGGCAGGATTACTGAGCCTTCCGTGAAGGTGAAATCCGCGCCATCGATCCGCCAGTTCGAGAGATCAAAAGCCACGTTCGGATGGGTATTGTGCAACTCCACAAAACCACCGCCCTCGTTCGTGGAGTGGTAGTGAATTTCATTGAGGACGACATAGCCGAGCGGCGACGGCACTGAACTGCTGTTCACGACTTTGATCGTATCCACCACATTGGTCAGCAGCCGGCCATAGCGGTCAAAGGCCTGGAGCGAGAGCGTGTTGGTTCCTGCGCCGACGGGCACCGAAAGCGACCAGGCGGTGGTGCTGGTCCAGGTCAACGCATACCGAATGCCGTTGACCTCGATGTATTCAACCTGGATCGGCGCGGTCCCGGTGAGGGTCACGAGATTGTTGTTGGTGGTGAAGTCATTGCCGCCGTTGCTGGTGATGGCGAAGGCCATGGCTGTCGGGAGCTGGCTCAACACATAGCTGCTTCGGTTACCGATATAGTTGAGCGCTCCGCTCCAGTTCTGCCCGAGCAGGCTGGCGTAATGCGTTGTCCAACGGCTCATGTAGGCCGTGTTGTAAGTCGTGGTCGCTAGGTCGTAGAGATGGCTGTAGAAAAGCCGTTGGTTCGCCGGCAAGTTGAATACCTTCGTCACGTTCGCGCTTGGCAGCAGCGCCGCACTGGTCGGGTTGTAGAAATCGAAATCCATGTCCCAAGGGAACGCCAGGGCCTTCCCATCCTCAGGCCGCATGTAAACCATGATGTTGTGAGCCAGCCCGAAGCCGTAGCTGTCCACGACGCCGAAGAGCGACTCGGCGGCGAAGGCCCGGCACCACTCATTCACGTCGAGCAGTCGCTGCGAAGGCGCGTCGATGCTGGCACCGGTGAGGCTGAACATTTTCGCCATGGCCATCATCTGGTCCCAGCGATCTCCGGCCTGATTGTTTTCTTTAAGATAATTCCAGCGATACGATTCCTGGTCCGGGCCGAGATCCTGGAAGTCTGTGCCCAGCACATCGTCGGGGTTGGGCAGCTTGAGCCCGGTGGGCGTGCCATCGGTTGTGCTGAGCGGGTAATAGATCAGCTCGAGTTTGAACAAATCGCCGTTGTTGCCGTTCTGGTATTGGCTATCCAGGAAGACGTCCCCGTACTTTGCCATCATCATGAGGCCGGTCGAGTTATCCTGAGCTCTTGGCGCGATGACATGCACCAGATCGTCATACATGCCGGGGAGCCCGCCGGCATGGTTGATGACGTGCTTGAGCAGAATCTCATCGTGCTTGCCGCCCAGCCCTGAGTAGCCCCCGGAGCGGTCAATGGAGATGCCTGCGTGCACCCCGCGGAAAAGATGGTCCGGCTGGAAATTGATGGTGAAGCCCACTCGCGAACTGTCATTGCGACCGCGTTCGCTGCCCTGCAAATGCAGGTTCACGTCGTAGAAGGCCTCGTTTTCGTTATACACCACGGTTGCGCCCAGACCATCATTGCTCATCACGTTCGTGGGGGTGTGCAGGAGGGTGGTATCGGCGTCCGTCATCAGGATCCGGAGGTTGTGCAATGCGTCGAAGATCGCGGCATTATCATTCACGCGGTAAAGGGCGCGGGAATTGGTGCCGCCTGCCGGGTAGGTGGATTTTGCGCCGAGCGCGTCCGCGCCTTCGACGTAAAATTGCACGAGCGTTCCCGCGGCTAGGCCCGGCACCGTTGCCAGATAATTTCCCGCCGCCTGCGCGACCATCGAGGTTTGGTTCCACACCCCGCCATTCGCGGACCAGTTCAGCGTCACGTTAGTGACACCGTTTGGATCGTTGGACACGACCGAGACCGGCACCGGCGTGTTCGGTGCAGGAATGGCCGGCGCGTGGCTGAAACTCGTGTAGGTGGGACCTATGTTTGTGGCATAGCGGGAGTTGGCCGCGCCCGGCGTGCCGTTGAGTGTGGGCATGGCAATCTGCGTCACCCGGGGAAGCCGATTGAAGTAAAGTCGCGTCAACAGCTTGTTATTCCCGCTGATCCATTTGGCGCGGAACGAGATTTCATATTCATGCCCGTTGATAATGGAAGCGCCGCCGGCCAGAGTGGTCTCGGCGTGGTTGTGCATATGCTCGGTTGAACTCGTGGCCACGAGCCTCAAAACGTGGTTCCCCGCGTTGGCAGGATCGGTGATGACTGAACCCTTGTGATCGCCGATGATACGCCAGCCGGTCAGCCCGCTCTCGAAATTGCCATTGGCAATCAATTGCGTGGCCGCGCCTGTGGGGGTGTCGATCACACTGATGTCGTCGAGCAACACTTCGCCGGCGTCCAGCAACCCAAGGACCAATTCCTTGTAGAGTGTCGGGCTGGCGGCGGTTTCAGCGGTGGCGATGCCCCGGTAGGTGTAGGTGGCCCAGGTCGACTTTGGGCTTTCATCGCTCGCGGCCCAGGCTTCGGCTTGCGCGTTATCGGCGCGAGGGTCGCGCAATTCGAGCGAGGAGCCGCCGCCGTGCGCCGGGCGTGGCCAGCGGCCATCGGGATAGTAGTGGACGTCATCGGCCGGGTTGCCCAACGGATCTTCGAGCAGGATGCGGTCGCCGTTGTGGGAAAGAGATTTGCCGAACGGGCCGAGGACCGTCAGGCCGGGATATAGAGTCTGGAGGAAGGCTGGATCTTTCGCCACGACCAGATAACCACCTGGCGCGATTGTTTGGTTGGTGGCGAAATCGAAGGTGATCGCATCGCTTAGTTTCCAGCCGCTGAGGCTGACGGTATTTGTGCTCCGGTTAAACAGCTCGACCCACGATTCCGGTGAATCGCGCTGGGGCTGTGCCGGGGTGAGGAAAGAAGTTGCGCTCAACTCCGCGCCGAAGGCAACGTCCAGGCTGAGCAACACGCCGTTGGTGCTGAATTGGTGGACTTCCGCAGTGAGCCAATTCGTGCCCAGGACGAGGCTGGAGTTGGGGATCGAGAAGGGCCCGGTGAGGGTGGGCGTGGCGATGCCCGCGCTCGCCATATTGGTATAACTGATCGGACCTGCCGGGAGGTTCTGCCGCAGCACTTCAACCCCGTTCAAATAGAAGGCGGCGCCGTCATCGATGATGGTACGGAGCGATAGCTCCGCAGTAGCCAGGTTGCCTGTGAAAACAAACGGCGTGCGGAAGTACCAGGTAATAAGCCGCGTTCCGGAGGCGTTCGTGATGAGCAGGGGCGTGTTCTTAGGAGCGGGCAGGGTGGCGGTGGTCACATAATGGAGCGCGCGACCCGAAGACCAGCCGACGTCGCTGTAATTGTTTTGACGCCATGCGGTCCCGAGGTCGAGGCCCTGCTGATTGTAGCGCCAGAGATTGGTCATGCTCACCAGAAAGTTCGTGGGCGCGTACGCGGCGGGCGTGGCCGGCAACGACGGGTGGTCGTACATGATTTCGTTGATCACGATCTCGTCGCGCAACGTCACGATGTTCGATGTGCCCGGACTCAACTGCGTTGCGACCAGCCAGGGGCCCGTGGCATCGGGCAGGCGCGAACGAGCCGCGCGCTTGGTCACCACGGCGTCGAGCACGTTGCTCCGCCCGGGCCCGTACAGGATGAGTTTGTCGCCGGGATCCGCGCCAAAGCCCAGAGTAGCCTTCGACAGTTGGATCATGCCACCAGGCGACAGAACCCCGGTGAGCGCGAACTCATGAAAGGTGCCCCCCAGGCGCACAACGGAACAACCCGTCAGCGAGACATTGGTTTTCCCGTAGTTGATCAATTCGATCCAGAAGTTGGCGTTCGTGGCCGACTCCAACTCGTTGAAGGCCAACGGCAGGCTGCCATTGGTTCCGCCGCTGCTGCCGCCGACGGTGTGCGCTTCGTCGAGGGAGAGCCCAAACGTGATGTCGCTGCTGCCCGCACTGTTCTGGTGCACCTCTACCGCCAGCACGTTGGTGCCGGCCACGAGCGAGGACGCCGGGATGGTGAAAGGGCCTTCGTAGGCCGCGTCGCCAATGCCCCGGCTCGCAAAGGTGGTGTAGGTAATCGGCCCGGCGGGCATCCCGATGCGCCAGACTTCCACACCATTCAGGTAGACCACGGCTCCGTCATCGATTACATGCCGGACCTGGAGCGAGGCGGTGGTGGGATCGCCGGCGTAATTAAAGGTGGTGCGAAAGTAATAGTTGGTGCGGCCGAGCGTGAGCGTGGTGCGAATGGGCTCCGGCAGGCACCCGCAGGTTTCGAGCGCCAGCAGCCCTGGTCCACTAGCCCACCCGCTGTCGTTGAAGCCCGGCTGTAACCACGTGGTGCCGAAGTCCGTGCCCGACTGATCGTAACGCCACGTGGCGCTAATGGGCAAAAGATTGGTGGTGATGGTTCTTGGCTGGGTGACCGCGAAGTTCGCGATGCCCGGCGTTCCACCGTTTTGGGTGCTGGCTCGCCAGCTTGCTGCCGGAGCGCTTCCGCTGAAACGATTGTTCTTGGCCAGGCTCGGCCCGGCGCCATCTGGCGCCACCGGCCAGTCGCCATCCACGCCGTAGGTCACCGCATCCATAAGCCGCTGGTTGTTGTTGCGCAATTCGAGCTGGTCGCCGGTGTTCGAAAGGCGGCCCATGAACGGGCCGAAGACGTTGGTGGCGCCAGTGGCCGCCATGAGTGTGGCGGGCGAGCCGGCGACGACAAGGTACTGCCCGCCGCTGAGCACCGTTCCCTCCGAGAACGTGAACTGAACGCCGCCCTGCAAGGACCACCCGGAGATATCCATGTCCACTGCCATCTGGTTGTGCAATTCCACCCATTCGAGTTGCGCCTCATTCGTGGCGTTTGGGTGGTACATGATCTCGTTGAAGACGACCGTGCTGTCGGCATGCACCCGGGCCGCGATCAAGAGGGCCGATGCGGCCACGAAAAGGAAGCGATACTTCATAGCAAAAGAGACCGGGAACTCGCGCCCCCGGTCTCGCATTTTACAACTCTTTCATCATTGGCGCACGCGCAGAAACATCGCCTGGCCCTGGGAGGGGTGGACAGTCGTCGGATTGGTCGTGCCAACCGTCGTCCAGGGACCACTCACACCAGGCGCGGATTGTAACTCATCGCAATTGCCAGTCGGTGCCCAGGAGACAGAAAGATCGTCCGGCCCTGTGCGGGTGATGTGCAGCGTTGCGAGGGTGCGGATCCGAACCAGTCCATCGAGGTCCACACGCAACGCGGTCGGATTCGGCGTGGCTGGGGCATTGTTCAGGATGAAGTCGACGCTGTTCAGGCCGGCGACGAAGCCGTTGGTCAAGGTGAACGGCAGCCAGGTGGAGAAGCCGCCGCCGCTGATCCCTTGCGAAACGCCGTTGACCAGGATGTCCACCAAACTGTTGTCCACCGAGGCCTGACCAGCGATCCGGAACGTGCAGAGGTCCACGCCCGTCAGGTCGAAGAAGTTCTGGAACGTATAATTGCCCTCGGCATTGCCGGCATTCTGATTCGGTTGGGGGGCGATCCATTTGGATTTCGGACCGGCGACGATCCACGGCGGCACGGGCGAATTGGCAGCGTTAATCACATAAGCCTCCGGACCGGTGGATCCCGGGGTAGGATCCGCGCTCGCGCCCAGGGTCCAGTGCAGGTCCACGGATCCGTCAGCCGCCAGCGCGCCGCCATCCTGCAAGCCCGTGCCGTAGATGCCCGGCACCCGGCGATAAAGCACGGTAAGTTGTGCAGGGATGCTGTCGGCAAAGCCGAAATCATTCGTCACCCGTACGGAGTAGAGACCATTGTCGGCGGTGGTGGCGACGGCGATGGTGAGGGAGGCGTTGGTCTGCCCGTTGAGAGGCGATCCATTCCGACTCCACTGGTAAAGCAGGGGATCGGTGCCGCTGGCGTTCACGGTGAAGGTCACGCTGTTGCCTTCGATTACGCCGGTTTGGGGGGTCGGCTGCACCACGATGCTGGGAGGAATGTTCGGCAGGAAGCGGGCATTGCTTGCGGTGAACTCCACGCGCAAGCCGGTGTAGCCAATCGCGGCCTCATTCTCGACCACGAAATCGATCGTGTTTAGCCCGGGCACGAAGGATGCATTCGTGGTGGCGATCACGAATGGGACGTAGGCGGTGAACCCCCCGTTTTGCGGGTTGCCCGTCGAAACACCATTCACTCGGATATCTCGCCCCGTGTTGTCCGAAGCCCACCGGCCGATAATCACCACCGTGCTTGGGTCCCGATTCGTCAGGTCAAAGGTAATCCGGTTCGTATAGAAGCCTACCGCGCTGGCCGCCGTGTTCAGCCGGGGCCCGATCCACTTCGAACTGGCCGTGTTTGCCAGCCATGGGCCACCGACAATCGGGAACACGGTCGAGTCCTCAACGATCTCATTCGGCGAGCCGGTGTCCGGGTTGGAGACAAATGAATAGTGCGGGTCCACTGCTCCGTCCGCCAGGGCAACGCGATTTGAATCCAGCCCGGTATTGAAGAGCGTGGCAATGGGCTCCCAGACGGTCAGGTGCGCCACGGCACTGGTCACCGACCCGCTGGCGTTGGTGATGACGACGGTGTAGTCAGCATCCGCCGACTTCGATACGGTGCTCAGCGAGAGGGTGGTGCCGGTTGCGCCTGGGATGTCCGAGCCGTTTTTGCGCCATTGATAAGCAAAGGGCAGGGAACCGAAAGCTCCGACATTGAAGCTGGCATTATCCCCCACGCTAACGATCAGACTCTGCGGCGCGCGCAGCACGGAGGGTGGCGTTCCGGATGGCATGGGCAGGATGCAGACGTTATCGATCAGCGCCGTGGTGTCACCGCCGTTCGGGTTGCTCTTAATAAAGCTAAGTTGCAGCGTGGCTGATTCCGCCGCGAAGGGCTCGCTGGTGACTTCGATGTAGGGATTCGCTCCGCCAACGGGGGAACGTGAGTGAGCTGGCACGATCGTCGTGTCACCGATCTTCACCTCGATTGCCGGCACCCCGCCACTGCGTGCGTTCTCATTGTAGACCACGTAATATTGCGCGCCGACGGTAAAGCCGCTGACCATCTGGCTGAGTGCGCCATCCTGCTGCATGAAGGCGACCTGGTTGCGGTCCGGAATCGCGCCGTTATCCGCGAACGGGCTGCTGGGACCAGGGTTGATCCCATGGTTAGGCAGTGCGGACCAGCCGGTGATCGGGCCATTGCCGCTAACGTACCCGGGATAGGTGGTGAAGGTGTCAGCCTCGAAGCTGGGGTTCGCGAGCGGCAAGCCGACTTTGACCATGGCCACCGCGCTCGTGGCCGTGCCGCTGGCATTGCTGGCGATTAAGGTGTAACCGCCGGCGTCGGCGCTCGAGGCCGAGGAGATGGTGAGCGAGCTGCTGGTCGCGCCGGAGATATCCGCGCCATCCTTCTGCCAGCGGTAGCTCGGGATGGGCGCCCCGGAGGCGCTGCCCGAAAGCGTGAAGGGCTGCCCTTCACTTACACAACGGCTCTTCGGGGAGGTTACGATCGCCGGCGGCGTCGGCGGCGCGGCGAGCTGGTAGTTGCTGAAGCCGTAAGTGTGGATAGAGTTTGCCTGGAGCGGGGAGTAGGTGAGCGTGATGGAACTGCCGGTCGCGATGTAGTGGTAGATGAATCGGATCCCGTTGTTGTCGCCGAAATGGTCCTGGTTGATGGTCAAGCGGTCATTGCCCACGCTGAAAGTCGCTGCGCGGGTGCCATTCTCCCAGCCCACGGAGTAAATCGTTGCCAGATATTCCGCGCCCGGGATGAGGCCGTTGATCGTGATCGTCGCCGGGAAACCGTTATACACGAAATCGTTGGCGAGCTGATCGCTGCCGCCGGTCAAGTTGTTGACGTCGTTGACGAACGCCGCCCCCAGGCCGGTGGTCGAGAAGGTCGCACCCGACGGATTCACGCCGCCAATGCCGGTGAAGAGGATGCCGTTAATGGTTGTGTTGACGGCACTGCCGAAACTGTAAGCATGCGTGTAGGTCTTCGAGCCATCCACGCCGGAGGTGGCGTCATCATTCCACGCCGCGAATGACCAGCCGCTGTTGCGTAAAGCGACGCTGAAGTCGTCGATCACGACGGTGTGATCGGCGCCGGCGTCATTGCGCAGTCTCATCGTGTGCGAAGCAGCCGTGGCAGTGAAATCAAACGCGAAGTATTTGTAGGGATTCGAGCCGCCCACCGACGTCACGGCCGTGTTGATGATATTGTTGCCGTCAATATCCACCTTCAGGTTCGGCGTGTTGCCGTTGCGGGCGTTGACTCGGAAATTGACCTTGTAAGTTTGGCCGGCGGTCAGGCCCGAAATCACCGTGCTCAGCGAACTGTTGGCGCCGTTCTGGATGAACGCCACCTGGCTTCCTGCGGGAATCGTCCCGTTGTCTGCGAAGGGACTCCCGCCGCCCGGGTTGATGCCCGCACGGTTGGCATCACCGGCTGTCCAGCCCGTGATCGGGCTGTTCCCGCTAATGTAACCGGGGAAGACGGTAAACGTGTCCGCTTCAAAACTGGGATTGCTGATGGTTTGCGCAATGGACGAGCCAACCATGGTCAATGACAAAAAGCTGGCGGCCAGAACTCGGGATGCACTCTTTCTCATAGCTTTGCGAACGGTCTGAAGGGGCATCGATAGCCTGCTTGCGTTGACCCTTAACGCCAACTGGACGCTCGCCGCCGCTTCGGTTTGTTTGGATGGGACAAGCGCATACTATTTCGATCCCCGCCCCCGCCGCAAGCCTAAACTATTTGCCTAACCGCCGGTCCGGCCTTGGCACTGAACCCTCGCGTAACGACGACTGGCAGTCGGCCGTACCGCCGATTGGCAATCGGCTTCCTCGTAAATGGCCCTTCGTCGATTGGAATACCCCAGGGCAGTATCTGCAACGAACCCGGCGAAATGGTCCTCCCTCCATTTGGAAAATGGAGGAGAGGGCCAGCCTGCCAACCATAGCCTCACCGGCGAAGGAAGAGAGGAGGTGCCCTTGTCAGTGACTTCGTCGGTCAATGTGTCGAGCCTTGTCGACAACCGCACCCCTTGATCCCGGCCCATTTCTGCCCGCTCCAGGATGACTGACGACGTGAATGTCGCTTGGCGTCTCTCGATCATCCCCGCCGAGCACACACTTATTTTGTTGCCCTCTTAATCTTCCTTTAATGTGGTGTGGCGTAGGATGTCGCCAGTGATAGTAGAACCAAATCATCTGTGGAAAGCCGATGGACGCGCTTTCGACTCTGGCTTTCAACTCCGGCCCGCCGGTGCGGGTCGGTTTCTCTTTCTGCGTTCCAACCGGAATCTTTGCTGCCTCGACGCCAGGCAGACGGCGAACGCTGGGAAACAGCAGTAACAAGACATTGTATGAAAACAAAAATCGTCCTCCTTACCTTGGCACTCGGCGTTTCGACGTGCCTGCTCACCGCCCAAGATGCCAATCCCCCCGGCGCCGGGCAACGGCGCCAGGGTCCCGGTGGTGCGGGCGGACCTGGCGGCCCGGGCGGCATGCGCATGCCCAATCCCATCATCGAGGCTCTCGACCTCAACAAGGACGGCACCATCGACGCCGACGAGCTTGCCAAGGCCGTCGAATCCTTGAAGAAGCTCGACAAGAACGGTGACGGCAAGATCACGCCGGACGAGTATCGTCCTCAACGTCCCGCCGGCCAGGGTGGACCAGGTGGCCCCGGAGGTCCAGGTCGCCGCGGCCAGGGCGGCCCAGGCGGCGACGGTCAGCAACTTCCGCCATCGGAGAAGTGATCTTCGCGATCGGAGATCGGGGTGCACCGCACCCCCTCTCCGGTCAGCTCGGCCTCTTTGAGCCGGCCGAGGTGGCTTGCACCACTCCAAGCCGATTCGAAGAAACCTTGCGCGAACGCCAGATCCCCCGTGCCCTATTCATTGAGCGACCTCGATCACAATATTGCTTATGCCAGCGGTAGTCGTTGAATAGGCAGATTCTGAAGCAAAGGACTTCCTTCTGGCTCAGCGAAGCGGTCTACGATGGTGTGCTTAAGCGTGCGGGGGAACGATGAGGCATTTTTCCAGCTTGGTGCTCAACGGCGATTATTCAACGCGAATGCGATAAAACCGCGCTGGGGAATTGGTCCAACCCCGATCGGTTAACTCCCTGATTTCCGCAGGGGGCGCACTGGTCTGCAATGAAAACCATTCGCCCGCTCTTAAATTCGTGGAGGCTTGCAGGACCAGGCTTTGGGTGGAGGAGCATTGAACTCTCATGAGTAATCCGCCCTTGTCTGGCGGATGTGCTCCGTCAATGCCTAGAAATCTTGGGCCTGCAGCGTAGGCGAGGGTCGCGGTGGCACTTGAAACACCGCTGCCCCCGCTGGAAACAATGACACGATAATTGCCAAGGTCACCAGCCTGAACGTGCTCGATTCGCAGCGAGGGTCCGTCCGAGAAAGTGACGCGGCGGACGCGCTGGCTGTCACGGTCGGAAATAAAGAGCCTTCCCCATCGGTCGAGCGCCACGTTGAGAGAGAAACCAACCGTGGCGTTGGTCGCGAGGCCGCCGTCGCCTGAATACCCGCGTGTCCCGTTGCCTGCAGCCGTGGTAATAATTCCATCCGCCGAAATCCTGCGGATGTAACCTCGGTTCCCCTCCGAAACGTAGATCGCCCCGGAACGATCTGCAGCCAGGCCGCGCGGAAAGGCCAGGCCGGAGTTCAGCGCCGCCGAGCCATCCCCTCCGTAGACCGAGGTTCCGTTGCCCGCGATCGTTACTATGACACCATTGGCATCGACCTTTCGGATGCGCTCGTTTCCACGATCAGAAATCAGAAGGCTGCCGAGGTTATCCACCGCCAAGTCGTAGGGAAAATTGAGCTGCGCATTGGTGCCCGGTCCTCCATCCCCCGAAAAACCAGCGCTTCCCGTGCCGGCGATGGTCGTGATCACTCCATTGGTCCCAACCTTGCGCACCAGGTGGAGGCTGGTATCGGAGATGTAAAGGTTGCCGAGTTGGTCCACCGCCACATCCGTGGCGGTCAACGTGGCGTGTGTCGCCTGGCCTCCGTCGCCACCGTACCCGTCGGCGCCGTTCCCAGCGACCGTCCGAATCACCCCGTTCAGGTCCACTTTCCGAACCCGGTTATCACCCTCGTCAGCCACGTAAAGATTGCCCAGGGAATCCACCGCGATTCCTGCGACTGACCTGAAGCTCGCGTTAGTGGCTGGCCCGCCGTCCCCACCGTTACCGCTTGTTCCATTTCCCGCCACCGTGACCAGCACACCATTGGTCTCCAGCCTGCGGACGCGCAGAGTCCCGGAGTCGGCGATGTAAAGATTTCCTGCCCCGTCCATCGCTAGCCCCACAGGGACGTTCAGGCTTGCGTTAGTCCCAGCACCTCCGTCTCCGGCGAAAGCCGCGATGCCGTTTCCTGCCACAGTTTCGATGATCCCATTTGGCACGTTCGTGTCGTTGTGCAACCACTGGTATTTATAAGGCCCGTTACCCTGCAATCTGACCCCAAAGACAACCGAGTCCCCTGGGAAAACCGTCCGGCTCACCGGTTGCTCCAGGATAGTTTGCCCACGCGCTGCCGGGCCAGCAATCCAGAGGGCGGCGGAACAGAGAATGGCGGCAAGCACAGGCATGAAAATCGGATCGCGCATATGGAATAGGCGGAGCGGCACAGCAGTAGTGGTCAGGAATCTCCCGTAAAGTATACACAGCGCCAAGATCTCCACAAGGTTTTTGCGCACGGCCCTACGCGCTGAGCGATGCAGCCCGTTCGCGGAAAACTTTCCCAGAGCGTGGGCGCTTTGTTCCGGAGTTTGGTGACCTCGAACTCGGGAGATGGTTCACCGCCGCCCCTACAGAATAGTTTATCGGGTTGATCCCGTTCGCAAAGCCGTGTTGGTACCGCGTTTTTGGCACCCGGCTGGGGGGCGCTCCAATCTTGTGAGCGGCCGGCTTGCGCATGATTTATAACTCATGACTCTCACCGTTTTTCCGTTTCTCGGCCCATCTGAGGCCTTTTCCACGCTGAATCTTCGTTATCGATCGCGATTGACCCTCGCGGGAAAGTCGGTTCACTAAAGTGCAAAGAACTTTGCTTGTGCACATCAAATCATGAGTTGGAGATGCGACATCTGCGGAACCGAGCATGACGAGATTCCGCTCTGCTTCGGCCTTGACGCACCGTGGCGCTCGCTTGTTCCGGAGAGCGAGTTCGAGCAGCGCGTGGCTCTCACTCGCGACCAATGCGTGGTGGATGAGCAGCATTTCTTCATTCGCGGCCATATCGAGATACCGGTGCTGGAGTACCCAAAGCCCCTCGTCTTCTCGGTTTGGTCTTCACTCAGCGAGCACAGCTTTCTCCACATGTCCGCGCGGTGGGAAGCGTGGGACCGTGCCTCCGACCCTCCGTATTTCGGATGGCTTTGTAGCGCTATTCCCATTTATCCCAGCACCATTCAACTAAAGCTTTCAGTCCAGTCGCGTCCCCCCGGATCGACTCCGTTGTTCATCCTTGAAGCGACAGAGCACCCGCTGGCGCTCGACCAGCACAACGGCATCACCATCCACCGCTGGCATCAGCTAGCTCACGAGTTGTTGCACGAATGACATCTGTTGTGTGTCATTAAATTCCTTGTAGCGCCGGGAGCCCATGCGCTCTTTAAAGCAATTGAGAATGAAACCTACTCGTTAGCAGCTAACGGGTCGCTAACGCCTTCCTTTATAAAGCTCCATTCAAAAAGCCCAATGATCTCAACGATTTCATTCCGGCAACATCAATTCTGACCAATGTTTGCAAGAGTTTGACGCTTTTGACATTGAGATCGCCCAATAATGACGCGGGTCCTAACGGGTTAACGCCCTGTGGAGGGGGTACCGGTATTCGTGCTACAGCCGCAGCTCGGAGGGGGCAAGCTTCAAGCAACCTCACCTCGTAAACTGAGTCGTGAACTTTGTCGATCCGCCTGTGCCGCTTCCCCTTGTCGAGAACTAGCCCTCGTCCGAAAACTTGATAAGCCTTCGAGCTAGCCCATTGGCTCTGCGGAGCAGAAGTTGCTTGCAGATTATGCGGGTTTCCAGTGGGCCGGTAGAAGTGTCGGTAACTCTGACTGCTTCATGGCCGGCAGACGAGTAAAGACATCTTTAAGGTATTCCCAGGGCTCAATGTTCCGGCGCCGACAGCTGACAATAATAGAATAGATGACCGCGCTCCTCCAGCCCGCTTCAGGATGGCCGATGAAAAGCCAGTTCTTCTTGCCCACCGCGCTCGGACGGATGGCGTTCTCGGTGAGATTGTTGTCGATCTCCAAGCGCCCATCCCGGAGGTAATTGACCAAGGCATTCCATTCGTTGAGACAATAGCCGGCCGCTTTGCCCAAAGGACTCTTGGGCAACACCTTGAGCTGCAAGGCTTCCAAAGCCGGGTGCAAGGCTTGCAGGATGGGCTGGGCTTTTTCCCGTCTCAAGGCCAGGCGCTCGGGAGGTGCTAAAGCTTGCTCTCGAGCCACCCGCTCGATCAGGTAGAGCTTGCGCAGCTCAGTAATGATTGGGATCGCCAAAGCCGGTTGCTCTTCATGGGCTTCAATGAACTTGCGCCGGGCATGCGCCCAGCATCCCACCGGGATGAGTTTGGGATTGGCTTTGGCCAAAGCTCCATAGACTCCGTAGCCATCCCGCTGCAAGTAGCCACTGAAGTTTCCCAAGAGCTTTCGGGCCTCTTCCTGGCCACGGCCCGGGTGAAACTCAAACACCACATCCCCTTTGGGCCGTCCCATCACCCACAGCCAGCCCTTGGCACATTTGCCTTTGACGTCCGGGTCCATGACTCGCACCGGCGTCTCATCCACCTGCAGGTAATCCCCACTCAAAAGCTCTTGCTTCATCAGCCGGGCGATGGGTTGAAGCCATCGGGCGGCCGCTTCCATCCAGTCACAGAGGGTGCTGGTGGCAAAAGTGACCCCCAGCCGCTCAAATTGCTGCACCTGCCGCTGCAAGGGCACATGGTCCCAAAACTTGGTCACGGCCACATGCGCGACCAGTCCCGGCCCGGGCAGTCCCTTCTCAATTAGGCTCGGCGGCAAGGGGGCGATGCTCACCCCGGCTTGCCCACACTCACAAGCCAGCTTAGGCCGGATAATCTCGTGCCGGATCACTTTGGCGGGCACATACTCAAAGCGTTCGCTCCGCTCACAGCCAATCTCGCACTTTTCCTTGCCGCAATGAGGACAGACCTTTTCAGCGGGTTCCAGCCGCTGGGTAACTGTCTCCACGGTGTTGGCCACCACCTGGCGTGCTTTGCGCTTGGGAACCTCTTTCTTTTCTTCCTCCTCCGGCTGGATGACTTCTTGAGTGGCCGGGGCTTCACTGGGCTCGTCACAAAGATTTAGGAGATTCTGTTCTGGAGAAAAGTTGTCGCTCTCCGCCATCCGTTCAGAACTGGGAGCATAGATTTTCTTTTCCAATTGATCCGCCCGCCAGTGGGCCTGCTGCCACTGGCTGTGGATGAAGGCGATCACCTCGCGCGCTTGTTCGAGCGTATTGACTTCGGGTGGTGTGGCAGCGGGCCGCGTCATCGACACAGTTTCTGATCGCAGGCGGGAGTGAGTTGTTCAAAGAAAGGGAAAATATTTTAGCGCCGATACCAATGCGCTTTGGCTTGCACTTCCAAACCCGTCACCAGTGCTAAAAGCTCCTCGCTGCGCATCTGCAAGGACGCTGTTTCCCCTCGGGGCCAGGAGAAGCGTCCCTTCTCCAAACGCTTGGCGCAGACCCACAAGCCGCTGCCATCCCAGAAGAGCACCTTCACCCGGTTGCGCTCCTGGTTGGTGAAGACAAACCAGTGGCCGGAAAGTGGATCCTGCTGCAGGACCGATTGGGTGAGGGCAAAGAGCTTGTTGAAGCTGGCGCGCAAGTCCACCGGTGCGATGACCACGAAGACCCGGGTGGCGGTGGAGCAGTTTAACATAGGCGCAAGAGTTGCTCCAACAGTTGTGGGCTCAGCGGTTGAGCCAGTCGCAGGACCGTGCCGTTGCTGCGGGACAGCTCGACGCTCCAGGAAGTATTAGCCAAAGGCTTGGGCAGCGTCAGTTCCTGAAAGAGGGGAGGAGCCTGGCTAGGGGGAACTTCCTCAGGCTTGGAAGGCTCCAGGAGTTTGAGCCAACGTTGCAGACAACTGGGCGCCAAGCGTGTTCTTCGGCAAAACTCGGCCACGCTCAAACCAGATTGCAGAAAACGCTCCAGATGGTCGGCCTTCTCACGGAGGCTATACTGGCGTCTGGGCTTAGACGGTGAGGTAGTTGAGACATCAGCAACTTGATCCATGGCACAATCTTAACCGCTTTCGAAGACTCGACTAGGATGGGGTCTGCCGGAGGCTTACAAAACTTGACGGATCCTTGACCATCCTATGCTGGCCGCGCACTCATCAAGGTTGCACCCGGCAACCTCGAGCGCCTGGAAGGAGGAAGGAGTTCGTTCCAAAACGAAGTGCGTCATTCGCATTCTTCGGTCCCGAGTTCCCCGAACGTCATGCCTCAATTCCGACAAATACCGATATGACCTGTCACCTCTTTCTTCGCAAACAAACTTGCGCTCCCAGGATCCACCTTGTGCTGCACCCGCACGACAGATAGCATCTTCCCTTAATGAAACCCTCCTGGACCTTGCCGCGGCGCCGATCCCAATCGCTGTGGACATTGGCGTTGGCGTTGCTCATTGGAATCTCGGCATCGCGCGGGTTGGCCGCCGACGTTGCGCGCACGAATGCATCGTCCGCCACTTCCAACAACTGGACGGCCACGCAAGACCACAAAAACATGATGGAGCAACTCGGGATCCGAAAACTGCGTCCAGGCCCGAGCGGCCGAGCGGGGGCTACGAACGAAGCGAATTACGACCCGGCAAAGGCTAACCCATTTCCGGAACTGCCCGATCCGCTCACCTTGAAGAATGGTCAGAAGGTGACCACGCCCGAGATCTGGTGGACCCGGCGCCGCCCCGAAATCGTTGAAGATTTTGAACGAGAGATCTTCGGTAGAATACCGCCAAACGTGCCGAAGGTAACATGGACCGTCATCTCCAACGTATCGAATGGCCTTGTGGGCAAATTACCGGCGAACGGCAAACAGCTTGTTGGACACGTGGACAACTCGTCATTCCCGGACATCACGGTCGACATTCGCATGACGGTAGTGACGCCGGGCGAGGCGAAAGGTCCTGTGCCTGTGCTGATGATGTTCGGCGGCTTTGGCGGGAATGGAATGCCCCGTCTCTCCGGATCTCCCCCGCCAACCAATCGGTTTGCAGAGTTCGGCGGTCCCTTCAAGGATCCTCCTTCCACGGAACAATTGCTCGCGGCGGGTTGGGGTTACTCGATTATTAATCCTGGCAGCATCCAGGCCGATAATGGGGCTGGCCTGACGAAAGGGATCATCGGCCTGGTCAATAAGGGGCAGTTTCGCAAGCCGGATGATTGGGGCTCGTTGCGCGCCTGGGCGTGGGGCGCCGCTCGCGGGCTCGATTACCTCGAGACCGATCCGTCAGTGGACGCGAAGAAGGTCGGCATCGAAGGTGTCTCTCGTTACGGAAAGGCCGCATTGGTGACCATGGCGTTCGAACCACGCTTCGCCATGTGCTTGGTCGGGTCTTCCGGAGAGGGTGGCGCAAAGTTGCACCGGCGCAACTTCGGCGAAGCGGTCGAGAACCTCACGGGCTCGGGCGAATACCATTGGATGGCCGGCAACTTCCTGAAGTATGGTGCCGCTGAAGCTTCGTTTGGCAGCAAGACCCCTGGAGACCTCCCCGTGGATGCGCATGAACTCATTGCGCTCTGTGCTCCACGGCTCACGTTCATTAGTTATGGCGTTCCTGAACGTGGCGACGCTAAGTGGCTCGATCAGCAAGGCAGCTACATGGCGACGGTTGCGGCGGGTCCGGTCTTCCGTCTGCTCGGAGCAAAGGATATTGGCGAAAAGCAGGACTACCGGAAGGCCACGATGCCACCGGTGAGTACCGGCCTCTTGGATGGTGAACTAGCCTGGCGTCAGCACGATGGCGGCCACGAAGATCGTTCGAACATGAAGTACTTTATCGAATGGGCGGACAAGCTGATGAACCAGAAACGACCATGAGCTGGTTGGCCGTTCCTGTCACCAGCCGAGGAATGCTTTAAAAGCCGCGACGCGGCTGCAGTCAATCGGCGGCAGCGTTTAAGGCTGATGCCGCCCGGTAGCTGCCTTTTAGGTCATGTTGCCGGGGCGGCCGGCACATCCTCGACTTTCGCTTGTTCCTGGAGGAAATCCATAACCTTCTCATGGAGCATTTGCTGGTAGATCTCTTCGATGCCGTTGCGTTTCCGGGCTTCTTCGATAAACTTTTGAGGAGTCATCTGGTAAGCCTGCGCGAGGGCAAGAATGCGCGGGTGCAATTCGGCTTCGCTCACGCGAATACCTTCCTTCTCGGCAATTTTTTGGAAGATATACGCGATCTTAACCCGTTCCCGGGCGGTTCGGCTGGAAGCGTTGTAGATCTCGTCTTTCTGCTTGTCGATGATCTCCTTGGGAATGCCACGCTTCTGGTTCTCAGCTACGATTTCATACACCACGTTGCGGGTCTCGAGCTGCAGTTGAGTCTCAGGGAGTTCGAAGTTCGCGTGGCTGAGCAACTCCTGGACGAGTTGATTGCGAACGCTACGCTTTTGCTTCAGGTTCAATTCGTTCTGAAGATCACTGCGAATGCCTTCACGAAGCTTCTCAAGGTTTTCCGCCTCATAAATTTTGGCAAAGGCGTCGTCGATCGGTGGGACCAATCGCTGCTTTACTTCCACGACTTCCACTTCATAGGTCGCCTTTTTGCCGGCCAACTCGGGGGTCACAAAATCCGCCGGAAAATCGATAGTGACCGTCCGCTTCTCGCCTGCGCGAGCGCCTTGGAGTTGGGTGGCAAAGCCAGGAATAAAAGAATCCGGCTTAACTTCCACCCAAAAACCCTTCTGCTCCGTTAGCCCTCGCGCCGCGGGAGCGATCTCGGTCAATGGTTTTCCTTCTGACGAGCCGGTGTAGTTCACCACCACGTAATCTCCCGCCTGCACTTCGCGCTCTACCTTTTCAAACTTGCCTTTCTGATTCTGAAGCGCCGTGAGTGCCCGCTGGATATCGTCCTCCGTGACCGTAGCCATCTCCCGTTTGGCGGGCAATCCGCGATAATTGGGCAACTCGAACTGCGGGGCGGTCTCGACGGTGGCGACGAACTGCAGGTTCTGCCCGCGCGCGAATTGAATGTCCTCTAAATCGGGCACCCCCACTACCTCGAGCTTTTGTTCCTGGACGCCCTTCTTGAAAGTGTCATTGATCAGCTTTTTCTTAACTTCCTCGGAAATCTCTTTCTCATAGCGCTTCAGGACCATGTCCTTCGGCGCCTTGCCGGGACGAAAACCAGGCAAATGGGCTTCGCGCACAAAATCCTTCGCCATCGTCTCGAAGGCGTCTTCAACGTCTTTGGCCTCGACGTCAAAACGAACGAGTTTTTTGCATGGGGCCAATTCCTGAACCGTTACATTCACAACATGAGCCTTTCAGATAAAACCGAATCTCCTCGCGGAAAAATGTTTCGAAAACTTCGAAACAGCGAGCGGGCAAACCTAGGGAACGACCGCCGCCACGTCAAGGCTGGAAAACGGTTGTTTTGAACAGTTCGGGTGGGCTCAGACGGACGATCAATTATTTTATTCATATACCGAACGGTATACAACAAGTGCCTAATTATCAGGTACTTGTGACTTTTGAATACTGCTGAACATCGCAGGCCCGGGGGCGTCCAATCTTGCAAGTATGAAAACTAAAGTCTTACTTGGTTTAACAATCATTGGGCTCGGATTGGCCGCCAGTCAATCGGCCCAGGCGGGCGTGCATGTGGATTTTTCTTTGGGATTGCCCCTGCCTTTACCTCCGCTGCCGCGAGTGGTCATTTCAGCACCGCGTCCGCTGCTGGTTCCTCCGCCGGTCGTTTGCGCCCCCGCAGCGCCGGTGTGCGCCCCTGCCCCTCAGGTGGTGTACGCTCCCGCACCGATCGTCCGGTGTGAACCGCCCGTAGTCGTTGTTGGCCGCCCATATGGTTATGGCTATCGCAACTACGGCTATGGCTACGGTTACTATCGTGGCGGTGGTTATCGAAACTGGGATCATGGCTCGCACGGTGGTGAGCATCATCGCCACTAGATTTTCCAGATAGTCGCTGGGAGAATTAGTTGGCCGGGTTGAAAAGCAAAGGCGCGCTTGTCTTAAACAAGTGCGCCTTTTTTATTGCTGGAACGGACACCGGACAAAAGCGGAAACCCTTCGGGTTCGACCCGCCGGTTACTGCGGGCGCGAGGTTGCGAGTCCGGCTGCCTCGCTCTCTGAAAGGGCTTTGCCGTAGAAGGTGAAATCGGAAAGAGCAACTGTCAGGCATTCGTTACCGGTATAATGCGGGTTGCCTCCCAGCGCGAAATCCTTCGCTCGGGTCTGGATTTCCGTGGGGACGCGCGCTGATCCACGGAGTTTTCCATCGACATAAAGGTTTAGACTGTCGCCAGCTTTCACGGTTACCACGCGATACCAAACATGGAGGGAGAGGTCGACGCCTGGAGTGGAGTAGGCTGCTCCTGCCTCGATTCGGCCGTAGAGTTTGCCTTTGTCGATCACCAACCGCAAAGGGTCATCAGACCCGCCCGCCCAGGCACTGAAGACTTGACCGAGGCGATTGGTGGGAAACTCCTCGAGACGAAACGATAAGGCCACGCTGTAGTCTTCCTCCGGCCATTGTTCCAGCGCATAAGCAAGCTTTTGAGTTTTTCCATCCAACGAGATATATGTCTGCCCGGCTGGGTTGGAACCGATTTTCCAACCGGCCGTCTCGATCCATTTACCAAATTCCGCAGCCGGTGTGGTTTGAAGGCTCGCAGTCACCAACTCACCCTGTGGGCCCGTTTGGGGAGGTTTAGGCCAAAATCCTTCTGCGGCCGAAAGAGACGCGTTCACTCGAAATCGTGCCGCGGGACTCACCGAGGCAGTGGTTCCCCAATTGTTGGAGGAAATAATACGCCAATAGTACCAGCGGTTGATTTCGAAACGCTGGTCGATCCGCGCCACTCCTTCTGCGCCGGGAAACATCTCGTTCGCCAGAAGCTCCGTGAAAGCTTCCGAAGGGCTTATCTGCAAAGAGCGCCCCAGCCAATCCCGGGAGGCCGCGCGTTTCACACGAAACCGGACCTCACCTCTCGGAATAGAGGCTCCATCCCGTGGCCATTGAGTCAGCGTCGGCGCGGGAGGCAGATTAGTGGCCGCTAGCCAGGACCGATAGCGAGAGCCCGTGACTCCAGCCGATGCGAAGTCGCACAGGCGCACGGATGACGAGGTTTCGAGGAGGACTTGCGGTCCTAGCGTCGCCGAGTTGAGGCCAGATGATTGCCCCGCACGAGTGAAGTCGATCGCCTTTAGTGGGTGCTCTTTCAAGACTGTCATGTCAACCAAAGGCAGGTCTCCTTCGTCATAATGACCAAGGCGCTGATCCCATGCCAGCAATATTGGACCACGGTACAGAGATACTTTGCCGGCGGCTTCCTTTGCACCTGGCACCGCTCGCAGAGGAAAATCGAAATCAAGAGCAACCTCATCACCCTTTTTCCAACGCCGTTGCAGCGTGAGGTAGGAGCCAGGCTCGGCCTGGGACAATTCTAGCGGTGAGCCGGCCACGACCACGTTGGAAAGGGATGCCCATTCCGGGATGCGAATGCGCAGGGTGAATTCCTCTTCCTGCTCTGGTTTCACGAGAATGGTGGCACGAGGCTCCACGGGGTAATTGCCGCCGACCCGAAGCAGCACTTTATGGCCGTTGGGCAAAGTGACTCGGGCCGTGCCCGGACCCAGCCAATTCTGGACGACGCCGTCAGGCGCTCTCATCGTGGCCCATTCGGCGAGCATGCTCCATCCCCGCGGGCCGTTCACGGAGCAGCAGTTTAACTCGGGGGTGCCGGCGCGGGACTGGAAGACGATCTCGTGTGCGGAAGATTGGCGAACGCCATCCATTGGTGTGCTATAAGTGCACCAGCGGCCGCTTGGATGTTGGGCCCCGGCCCAGGCGTTCAAAGTGGCCAATTCAAGTTTGTCCGCCACGCGGGAATCGCCGGTGAGGCGAAGCATGTCCACGCAAAGGCTCATCCAGGCGATGGTGCAGCAGGTCTCGATGGCAGTGGACGCGAACGGGTTGCCGGTTGCCTGTTCGCCTGAGGAAAACCCTCCCGTGTTGCGGAGGTCGAATCGCGCAATGCTTCGCCAGTGATGCTCGAAGGATTGAAGATAACGCCTGTCATTCTTAATCCGATAGAGTTCAGCCAGCCCCTGCAGATCCGGCAGGCTTTCCCAGCGTGGGCGCGGGGTTTGATAAAATTCGATGCCCTCCAGGCCCTTGCGAAAGTAATCGCCGGCCTTTTCCCAATCCTTCTCGATCGCTTCCATCATGCGCCGGTAACGCGGCTCATGCGTTGCGCGGTAGAGGCGGCCCAAGCCATGAATAATGGCCAGATTCATTTCATCGGAACCCGCTTCGATCGCGCGGCGTCCACTATCAAGATAGGTTGAGCAAACCAGATCCGCCGCGCGCCTGGCGCAGGCCAAGGCGGCGTCCTCACCCGTCATTTCTTCCCAGAGAAGCAATGCCAGTATGCAGTGGTAATGTCCCCAAAGATCCCAATGGCCCCGAAGACGCTCTGCTTTCGGGAAGGGACCGAGATAACCGTCCCCAGCTTGGGTAGCGATGAGTTCCTCCACGATCCGCCGGGTGAGATTGGCGAGGGCGGGGTTGGTCGTTAGCTGCAAGGTCTGGATCGCCGAGATGAGATATTTGCCCACAAACTCGCCAGCCCAGGGGACAAGGTTGGGTGGCGGGTTGCGGTCCCGGTCCCGGAACATTTCCAGCATTCCCGGATTGGCCTCGGGCGCGCGCAGCAGCCAGTTGTCCACCATTGCGTCGATGCGCCTCCCCACAAAACCCGAGAATGAGAATTGTGCGGATGAGTCCGAACTGAATTGCTCTGCTTGAGCTGGCAAATCCGGCGTCGGTGGCGCCGCTTGGCCTCTAATCGCTGGATTGAGTAAGCAGAAGGTGAGTGCCAACCAGCGCAAGGATGCCAAAATCTTCGAAGCTGGCTGCCCCGAAGGCCAGTCGATCCAATGCAGCAGTAACTGCCGCTTAAACCAGGTCATCTGCCTTTTAGCGAATTGATGCGTGCGAATTTTTACCAGTTCGATGGTTTCGGAACGCGAACGGACTCCCCGCAGATATTCTACTACTTGTCTATAGCCGATTGCTTGCATAGCAGTTTGGTTTTGCTCCAGGCCGCGAGCGAGCAGCGATTGCACCTCGTCCATCAGGCCCTTGGCGAACATTTCCGACACACGAGCATCAATCCTCTGACGCAGATCGTCCGCAGTCCGGCGAAGACCATAGAACCGGGTTGGGGGTGATGGCTGCGTTGTCACCCACGTTGCGCGCTGCACCGAGAATGGCTTCCCTGTGAGACGGATCACTTCGACAGCGCGGCAAACCCGGCGCGGGTTCTTTTGGTCAATGCGCTGAAACGTGACAGGATCCTTAACGGCCAACTCCTCCAGCAGCACGTGTAAAGGGGTTGCCTCTAATTCCTTTCTCAGTCCCGGCTCGCTGGGCGGAGCTTCACCAAGACCTTCCAGGAAAGCTCGGAAGTAGAGGCCTGTACCGCCGCAGAAAATGGGAAGGTGTCCACGGCTCTGAATCTCTGCCGAGGCGGCATTAGCCAGATGCACGAACCGTGCGGCATCGAACGCCTCCGTCAGGTCCACGATATCTATCAGATGGTGCGGGATGCGTTGCCGCTCGGTTGTAGTGGGCTTCGCAGTGCCAATGTCCAACCCGCGATAGACCTGCATGGAATCGACTGAGATGATTTCACCTCCGAGCTCTTCCGCAGCCAGCAAGGCCAGTTCGGATTTTCCGGATGCGGTGGGGCCAGCAAGGAATAGAGGCTCCATGACCCCTCGGGTTAAGCCGCCTGCGGTTGCGTAGGGCGTCGCATGCGAATCAAATAAAGGAGTAGACCTGCACTAAAGATCACTAGACTCACGACCTGAGCGGGGGTCAAGATCCCGTGAATGTGCTCCGAGGTATAATCGCCGCGAAAGCTTTCCACGAACGAGCGCAGCCCGGCGTAGCCCATCAAATAAATGGCGAAAATCTGACCATCGAATTTTTTGCGCCGATAAAGCCACGCCAGGACGAGATAGAACACCAGATTGAGAAGGGAATCGTAAATCTGCGTGGGATGCACCGGTTCCCCGCGCGTGGGATGGCGTGGTTCGCCCTTTTCATCGAAGCCCTTCGGAAAACAAATCGCCCACGGCATATTGGTTGGTTTTCCATAGCAACAGCCATTCATTAGGCAACCCAGGCGACCGAACACGTAACCCAATGCAATGCTCGGCGCAATTGCGTCTCCAAATTTCCAGATGGGAAGGTGCTTCCAACGCAGGTAAGCAATGACGGCGATGCTGGCCCCAATGAATCCCCCATAAAACACGAGGCCACCATGCTGGATCATGAAGATCTCGTACCAGGGCTCCCGGGCGAAGGCCTCCTTCCAATAGGTCGCCACGTAAAAGGCCCTTGCTCCAATAATGGTTCCGAGGATCATCCACGGGCCGAGGTCCATGATTTGCTCGGCTGGAATCCCATCGCGCAGCCCCCGTCGGCCCGCCAGCCAAAGGCCGATCAAAAAAGCCATGGCTACGAGCACGCCATACCAGGCGACGGGATAGGATCCAATATAAAAGGCGACTTTGTGCACCGGGGCTAACTTAGTATCCAACCGGAAGCCTGACAAGATTGCGCTAGACACCAAGCCTTGATCGTTGGGCAAGGAAAGGGTTGGGCGAGGAAGTAAAAATTGGTGGCCCTAACCGGGACGCAGACTGGAGGGGTCGTTGGCGGCTCCGGCGGAGCGCTTTGCTTCCGAGTTGTTGCTGCGCTGGCTCCAGCAAATGCCTACCAATGTGAAAAAGTAAAACTCGATCGACGCGATCTGGAGGGGGAAGTCGAGGAATGAGTGAGCGAGCGTGCCCAACATCGCCAAAAGACTGCAGAACAGGAGCCATCTGGTGTCCAAATCCCGGGTCGAGGCCACCCGGCGCAATCCCCGGAAGACACCGCCAAAGATGAGCAGTGCCCAAAAGAGAGCGCCCAGCCACCCCCATTCGATCACGGTTTGTAAATAATCCTCATGCGCTTGTGGCCAGAAGTGCGTCGTCCAAAACTCCGGGGCCTGCCGTTCCCCAAAATTGTAGCTGTGCTGATAGCCGGGAAAGACGACTTGAAAGGTGCCGGGTCCAAAACCAAGCAGGCCCGCATCCGGCAGCATGTGGATGTAAATCTCGCTTGGACTGCGGTCGGAAGGATCCAAACCCAGTTGTTTGATCCGCCCGAGACTCGTATCCCAACCGCCCATGACGCTGATTACAGCGAGCGCTCCGGTAAGAATGAGCAATACCGCGCCGTAAATCGCCAGATGTCGCAGGGAGAATTCGTGGTCGAGTTCGCGATAGAAATGCCACACGAGCCGCATGCCAAAGATGCTCATGAGCAGCAACGCTATGCACCAGCTTAGGCGGGACGGGTTGAGCTGCACTCCTACCGCGGTGACCAGAAATGCCCCCAACCAGAGCGCGCGACGCCAGGGCACCCCCGATTTTTGGAATGTAAGGAAAGCGACGGCTGCGGCCAGAGGCAGGCAAAGGTTCAAGAAACTGCCTGCGTTGCCGCGATAACGAAACATGGCGAAGTTGTTATTTACATCCTGTTTGGATTCCTCCCAGACCCAATTGAGGACGGGTGTGCCGCCAATTTTCTGAATGATCCCGAAAGCGGCGATCGACACCCCCGTGAGCACCATCGTGATCCAGATGCGTTTGCGCCAGACCGGTCTGGAGGCGAGGTCGCTGACGAACAGCAGAGCGCCCAGCAGCCCGGTATCGAGCAGCATGTTGACGGAGGAAAGTAAGCCGTCAGCCGAGCCAGGCAATGATTGGACGAAGGGTTTGGTAGGAAACAGCGCCATGAGTTGCGGATCGAAAATGGATTTGGCGTTGGCCACCATCCACCAGCCTTGCGCCACGAGTCCCAACGCCGCCAGAGCAGGTAGCCAGGATAGCATAGGCCGGCGTCGCCTCAGCAAACATTCCAGGAGCCAGAGGCCGGTGATGAGCACCAGCCCGATACTCAAAAGACGAATGCCGCCGGGCCGAGTGCAACCGTACGCCCAGGGCGCAAAGATAAGCGCCACTAGCAATAGCCAGCGGGGAGCTTCGATTAACACGCGGATCATTGCAGCGACATTACAAAGTTTGCCTCCGAGGACAAAGTGGGAACTTTCGGTTGAGAAACTAAATGTTCTCAAAAAAGGAGAAGCTGAGGCCGACGAACGAACTCAGACGGTAGATCTGGCAACCTGTGCCTTGCGACCAAAAAAAGTCCCCGCGAGAGTTGAGGATTGAAACCGGGCCAGCTTCCGTTTGTAAAACGAAGTATCGGGCGTGGCTACGGAAACAAACTTCACGGGGGTTCGATGAATCTGCTGCCAGCGGCGTGCCGCCTTTTGCCAGCTTTCGGCCGCCAGTTCTGTCAGAAGTTCATACATCTTGTCCGGCAGGCTCGTCGGGTCGGCGCTGAACTCAACTACGGTTCCGCCGCTCATTTCGTGGCGGGTCTGGCGGTGAGTTGCAGGATCGTGAGGCTCAGGAGATTCCCAGGATTTAACCCCATCCTCAAGGGCGAGGCGGACGGTGGAAAAACCAAGTTTGTGAACCAGGAACTGAAAGTCCTGCCACAACTCGTCGATGGAATCGCGCCGCTCAGCTTCCATTTCAAGCCAGCGTCCAAGAGTCAAGGCATACCGCGTTTCCTGGCGGAGCGCGATGGAACGGGCAAACGCCACCCAGCCTTTGACGAGACCGTAGGAGCGGCCAGCCGCCGCTGTGATCAGAAATAGTGACCCGAGCAGCAGAGGTAACAGCCGGCCCTGGAGCCAAAACACACCGAATGCGACGAGAAGGCTGATCACCGAGATCGAATAGAGCGTTAGAACGGCGCGCTGGCGGGAGAGGCCGAAGTCGAGGAGCCGATGATGAATGTGCTTGCGGTCTGGTCGAAAGAGGGGCAGGCCTTTGAGGCCCCGTCTGAGGATGGCAAAAGTCACGTCCGTGATTGGTAGAGCCAAAGCAAACAGCGGAGCGATCAAAGCCGCAGCCACCGAGCCCTTGTGAGAATTTACGATGGAGAGCAAGCCAATGAGGAATCCGAGGAAATACGCGCCGCCGTCACCCATGTAAACCTTCGCAGGGGGGAAGTTGTAGTAGAGAAAACCGAGAATTGCGCCGGCGCTGCCCGCAGCCAGCAGGGTGGTGAACAAGGAATCAACGCCCGCGCCCATGTTCGCCAGGAGGCACATAAGCATGAAACCGATGCCCCCGGCCAAACCATCAATGCCGTCGATAAGATTGATGAGATTGGTCAGGGTGACAAGCCAGAGGACCGTCGCAAAGAAACCGAACATCCCTAGCGGCAGTGGATGGTTGGTGAATGGGTTCTTGAAAACAGCGATCTGAATCCCAGCGGCGAAAACAGCCGACGCGATCAGGCACTGACCCAGGAGCTTGATCTTCGCGCCCAGCGGCTTAACGTCGTCCCAAAACCCGAGACCAAACATGGCTAGAGAACTGAAAATGATTGCGAGGCGGCTGGCAAAGGGAGTTTGGCCAATGGGAGAGAAACAGGAGGCCACAATCGCGACGGCAGTGAAGCCCCCCGCAAGCGCCAGACCGCCCAAACGAGGCACTGGATTTTGGTGGGTATGGTGAAATTCATTCCCACGTTCCGAAGGCAACGTTTTCTCGAATCGGCGGCGGATCAAGGGGACGATCAGCCAGCAGACCAGAAAGCCTGCGGAGATGGAAAGCACGACTGGAAAAAAATTCATCAAGCTTTGGGCGTTTCAGGCGATTTGTTACGCGATCCGTCGCCAGAAACGGTTTAGCAGGTTGGGTGCCGGTCGCCGCCTTGGCTTTGTTTTTTCTTTAACTTTCCAAGCAGACCCGAGCGTTCAAGTCCGAGCCGTCTTCTGCCGAAGTAAAAAGTAAATGCAACGGGCAAAAATGTTTTTGCCTTTCGGGAAAACGTCGTGAACACTATGTGTGATGCCGTACCCTTTTTGTCTGGTCGAAGTATGCTGCGCATGATCCACGTTTTGTCCCATAAACCCTGATGGCATTGTGTTATGGCAAAATCGAAGGCGACAGACCGAGCAGCAGAGCATCCCGACAAAAAGTTCCATTCCAGCACTGACCGAAAATCCAGCATGAAAAATCGCCGGTCTCAAAATGGTTCTGAAAACCATAACCACGCCCCTGCGGATCATCGCCATCCCGAGTCAAATGGGAACGGGCACGTCGTGAGTGCGGAAGCGCCCGCCGCCACCCAAGCCCCCATAGGTCAGGTCAAGACCCACACCGGGGTCGATCTTACCGAGAAGATTAAGGAGTTGCTGCGGCTTGCGCAGGAGCAGGGATATCTTACGTATACGGACATTAACGACGCGCTGCCCGACAGCGTCGTGTCGCCCGATGATCTGGATGACATTTACATCAAGCTCCGCAATCTTGAGGTTGAGATCGTAGACCAGGCGGAAGTGGATCGGGTCAAGCAGGCCGAACCTGAAGACGAAGAAGAGAAAGGCCGCGCGGACATCCTGGATGATCCGGTCCGAATGTATTTGAAGCAGATGGGGCAGGTGCCGCTGCTCACCCGCGATCAGGAAGTCGAGATCTCCAAACGGATCGAGGAAGCCGAAACTCAGCTAAAGAAGATCGTATACAGCTTTGGTTTTACAGGCAAAGAACATATCGCTCTGGCTGAGAAACTTATTTGCGAGCCACCGAAGGAGCGGTTCGATCGGGTGGTGGTCGATAAAAAAATTGAGGGACGGGAGGACCATCTCAAAGTGCTGCGACGCTTGATCAAGAGCGTTCGCGAACTCGATCATGCGGTTGATCATAAATACGCCCATTGCCAGGCCATGCCCAGAAAATCCAAGCGGGACAGGCACTGGGATGACTTCAACAAGGCCGACAAGAAGCTCCAGGACTCCTTTCCGAAGTTTTTCTACAAACAAAAGGTGGTGGAGGAAATCGCGCTGGTGGCGGAGAATATCCAGGACAAGATTCAGGCCAGCATGCGATTGATCGCCGAGGCCGACGCACATCGCAAATCAGCCCACAGCCAGGCGGTGATCCAATCCGAGGAAAGGAAGATCCATGCTTTGGAGGAACTGATTCGGATGCCTGCAGCGGAGTACCTCAAGGCCTACGCGCAGTTGAAACTCCACGCCGCGCGCGCGCTGCAGGCCAAGACCGAAATGGTGGAAGCCAATCTGCGCCTCGTCATCTCGATCGCGAAGAAGTACACCAACCGGGGTCTTTCCTTCCTGGACTTGATCCAGGAAGGCAATATGGGCCTCATGAAAGCGGTCGAAAAGTTTGAGTACCGCAGAGGCTATAAATTCTCGACTTACGCCACCTGGTGGATTCGGCAGGCCATCACACGCTCGATCGCGGATCAGGCGCGCACTATCCGCATTCCGGTTCACATGATCGAGACCATCAACAAATTGATGCGCGCTCAGAAGCAACTGATCCAGGATTTCGGCCGCGAGCCGTCACCGGAGGAAATCGCCGAGGAAATGCGGCTACCCGTCGAACGGGTTCGCGCTGTGCTCAAGATGGCCCAGCAACCGATTTCGTTGCAGTCGCCCGTCGGCGATGGCGAGGAGACCAACTTCGGAGATTTCATCGAAGACAAAGCCGCGGAAAACCCTTCCGACATGACCAGCTACAGCCTGCTCAAAGACAAGTTAGGCGATGTGCTTTCCAGCTTGAATGAGCGCGAGCGCAAGGTGCTTGAACTGCGTTTCGGCCTGGGCGACGGTTATTCCCGAACTCTCGAGGAAGTTGGCAAGCAGTTCCGGGTTACCCGAGAACGGATCCGGCAGATTGAAGCCAAGGCATTGCGCAAGATGCGGCATCCGACCCGTATCCGGCAGTTGTCAGGTTTTATTGAGGTTGAAGAGCCGGATCTGACACCGGGAAATTAGCGGGAGAGGCATTTTCTGCCTTACAACGGGCAGGAAAGGATTTGTTGAGTGGGTGACGGGGACCGGGCTGACTTTAGGCTGCCTGAGCCAGTCCGCTGGGCCTGAGCGTGCGGTGAATGGCCAACAGCAACTCATCCATCGGTAGAACCTTGCTCACATAGCCATCGGCCCCTTTATCCTGCGCTTCCTTGAGCAGATCTTCCACGAACCCCATTCCTGTGAGCATAATGACTTTGGCCTTGGGATGGCGTGATTTGATAGTAGCTAGAACGTCCAAACCATCTTCTCCGGCTAGGCCGATATCCAGCACGATTAGATCAACGGGATGTTTGTTGGCGAGCTTCAGGGCTTCCGTCCCGCTGGAAGCGGTCGAGACAGTGTACCCATGCTTGCCCAGGTAAATGACAAGAAGCTCCCGCATTTGGGGTTCATCGTCCACAACCAGCAGGTGCTGTTTCATACCCCGGGATTAAGCAAGGATCGCACCAAAAGTGACGCTTTCGGAGGGTGTAAGGGGACCACGGCGCGGACTGTGACAAGGCTCAGTGGATTGTCTCACAGTGAACTAGGGTTGATATTGGTGGAGCCGAGGGGAGTCGAACCCCTGACCTTCTCATTGCGAACGAGACGCTCTACCAACTGAGCTACGACCCCATAAAACCAATGCTCAGAATTTGTCTGGAGACCCCGGGTTTGGCAAGAAAAATGACGAAAGGAGCATCCTGGTGTGGCTTACCCGCAGGCACCCATTGGACCCTCGGGTGCGTTGCAAATAGCAAGGCTGACGGGGAGTCATTCAGTAGTTATCGCTTGTTTGAGATTCCTGGCCTGCGGGAAGATGAAACTCGGTTGTTCCGTAGCCAGCGCGAGCCCAAAATCGAGCATGGCTTTGTGGCCAGTAGCCTCAACGGTGAGGGGTTTGATGAACAGATTGGCCGCCGCCCCGGTCACGTTGCCAACAAACCGCTGCCAGAGGCCATTTCCCGCATCCTTGCGTTTCACCGAACCCAGGCTGACTTCCATTTTGGGCGGTCCCTGAGAGCGTTTGAAGGTGAGGCTATCCACCTGGGCTACCAACTCATTTTGGGCTCGTGGTTTACCATCGACGAGCCGAAGGTCCTCTAACCCAATGGTCACCGGACTGGCTTGACCGAAACCCTGAAATCGCAGCCGCACGGAAGTAACCAAAAGGGCCCGATTGGTGATCGTCCCCTCGATCTCAACCGCCCCATGCCCAGGGCCCGTCACATTGATATAGGCTAATTGCTTCTCTACTGTGCCTCCGGCTTGAAGGGTTTTTCGCGCGCGTTTGATAATCTCTGTCAGATCGAAGATGTTTTCCTGACGTCCCGCTCCTGAGATTATGAATTCACAACTGGCGAAGAATGCATCTCCCGCAAATCGCCGGGTTAACGGCAGCACCTTGGCGCGCTGGGTGTTACCTGGGTTTTCCTGAATCGAAACCAACTCCGGCGAGATGAGCGGCACGAAGTACATGAAGACGGCGATGGGATTCTCAGCAGCTTTTCCGCGTCCGTAATCCAGCTTTAAGAGGGGCCCGGCAACTTTTGGAGCAGGCATTGTCTGCGGCAGCGGGAGCGCTTCCTTCGGGCTGGAGGGCGTCGTGCAGCCCGCGAGGAGGCAGCAACAGATGGCAGTAACTATGCCCCATTTCATCCCGGGAAGATCCAGCAGTTAGCGGGTTGGGTGCAATGAAAATGATTGCCAAAAGAGCTGGGGACAACGCCCCGAACGTTCATGGACGTTGTCCTGGATGACGATACTCGACGGTTACCTATGCTCCGGGGAACAATGAGCGGCCATTCCAGTCGCCCTAAAAATCGTCGTTAATCGAGTCTTCGTAGAGTTACCGAGCTGGAATCCAGCGTTGCGCTGCCCTGGGTAGCGAGCAGGTCAAAGATGATGTGGAGATCAGCGAGCGGCTGTTTAAGATCGAAATCGTAAACAACCTGAGTCCAATCGGAATCCCCAGAGACTCGCTTACTGACATTTGTGGAAGGAATGAGGCCGCGCTTGCGAAAGTTCCGCGATTCGCGGTAGGGAAACCAATCCCACGCGACACCTTCCGTAAACTTGCGCTGAGTCCACACCCGCAAGCCCGCCCCGCCAGGGTTCTGCGACATCGAGATGAAGTCACGGAAAATTCCGCCGGCCAACCGGGCATCTCCACTGGCGGTTTGATCGGGATCCCGCACTGGCCTGACCCCTTTGGTTTTAATCCTGGCTTCCAGGCGATATGACCCTTCCTCGAGCCAAACGGTCGTCGCCCACACCTTGCTCGCCTCTGGTCCCTCCGCGCTGAGGCTCAGTTGCGTGCCGGACGATTTCCCTCCAGCCTGGTAAGGTGTTGCAGCTGGCCGTCGATCCCAGGACGCAAGCGACTTAACCTCGTTGCCGTCAAACTTCAGCAGTTGTTTGGCGTCGGTGAGTTGCTGGCGGACGCTGGTCACGCGTGACTGGATGCGACTTAGCAGCGTTTCCACTTCCGAGCTGTAATTGTCGCTTTCCTCTCGGACCTTGAGTGATTCCAATACAGGCCGCACTCGGGCAGCGAGTTCCATGACGCGGTTGGTAACCTTATCAACCCGTAGAGAGGTATCGAGCAGTTCGGCGGCGCGATCCAGGTATCTTTGGCGCAATGCGGGAATATCCAGAACCGCTCGGGCGATTATCCCTTTCGGCCCGGGCATGACCGGACCTTCCGCGGTCCAAAACATTTGGTCCATGCCATGAGGCAGGAAAACCATCTTGTCCTGATCCAGATCGTGGTAGAGGCGATAATTGTTGCGGTTGAGGGCGTAGCCATCCCAGTTCCACATCAGTCCGTCCAGCGCGAGCATCGTCATGAAACGGTCGAGGTCGAGGCATTTTTCCAAGGCAGCCTGGCGTTTGCTGAGATCTCCTTCCCTCGCGGCTGAGAGGAGCCGCTTGAGATCGGAGGTGTCCTCTGGATGCTCACCCGAGTTCACGTCCTTCAGGGCTGGGATATCCTTGACGAACCCCCCATCGTAAAGATTTCCCTTGGCGTTTTTGAAATGGCGTTTCAGGAAGGTTTTATCCCAGCCCTCTGTTAGGACATACAGACCCAGGTCGCGGCCATTCAAGAAGACACGCGCGTAAGTGGCGCGAGGGGCAGGAACACCTGCTTGTTCAAAGATTTCGCGACACAATTTATCTGTAATATAACTCGAGTCCTGCCGTGAGTTGTTGAGGGAGAGCTTATCGAGACCATGAAACGTCTGTCCTTCGCCATTTTTGTCCATGTGCAAAGTAAAGCCAGGCCGCCGCTCGATGGTTTCGAAACTGCCAGCCGAGCCCTTGAGGTGAAGCGTGACATTGGTATAAACCGCAGTTCCCTCGCGGAGAGTGGCTGTGACCGCAGGCCGATTGCCCTTGCGCCACTGAGTTAAGCGGAGATCCGCGATGCTTGCTTTGGGTATATCGAGAACTAGTGATGGTATGTTCGTTTGGGCAAAGAAAGCTTCGGCTGCATCTCGCTTTTCATGCTTTTTACCTCCCCAGGCAGGTCCAGGGAGAATCAACCATCCCAAGATGAGAGCGGGACCTATCCACGCAGCCAAACAGCTCCACAAACACTTCTTCATATAACTCTGCTCTTTTATGACCGCGCAGGCTTCATCTGAACCTGGCATTAGACGGTAAGCACTGCAATTTGCTCGAACTTTGTGCTGGCACCAGATGGATTGTTCCGCACACAACTTTGTATATGCAACGCCGAAGTTTTTTGAAAGTTGCGGTCACCGCGGCCAGCGGTTGGATGGTCTGGCCTGCGGAGTCACCGCGAGCCATGCCATCAGTCGGGCGAGATTCACGTGAGGCGGCCCCCAAACGCTTCGAGTTGGATGAAGCGACCATTGCCGATCTGCAACGAGGTTTGGCACGCGGTCAGTATTCCATCATCGGTTTGACCAAGGCCTATCTTCGACGCATTGAAGAGATTGATCGGCGTGGACCCGCATTACGTGCTGTCATCGAAATCAATCCGGACGCTGTAGCCATCGCCACCGCCTTGGAGAGAGAACGCCGAGCAAAAGGTCCGCGGGGTCCACTCCATGGGATGCCCGTGCTCATCAAGGACAACATCGACACGCATGACCGCATGACCACGACGGCGGGTTCTCTGGCGCTGGAAGGCTCCACTGCGCCCAACGATTCGTTCGTTGTCCGCCAGCTTCGTCAGGCTGGTGCGGTAATTCTCGGCAAGACTAACCTCAGCGAATGGGCAAATTTTCGAGGGTCACGCTCCACCAGTGGTTGGAGTGGGCGGGGCGGGCAGACGCGCAATCCTTACGTGTTGGACCGAAATCCTTCCGGATCCAGTTCCGGTTCGGGTGTGGCCGTTGCCGCTAATTTGTGCGTTGGGGCAGTTGGCACGGAAACCGATGGTTCGATCTTATCGCCTTCGTCCTACAACGGTATTGTGGGCATCAAACCAACAGTGGGTTTGATCAGCCGTTCCGGCATCATCCCGATTTCGCATACGCAGGATACGGCAGGACCCATGGCCCGCACCGTCAGAGACGCAGCCATTCTCCTGGGTGCCCTGGCCGGTCCCGATCCTGCTGATTCAGCTACGCACTCCGCAGGCCAACAAGCCCAACGCGATTACACTCGGTTTCTTGATGCGGAGGGTCTCAAAGGAGCGCGCATTGGCGTACCGCGAAAGGTTTTTGGTTCCAACAAGGCAGTGGAAAGGATCGTGAACGAGCTCATCGTGCAAATGAAAACGCTTGGTGCCGTGGTGATAGATCCTGCCGAGATTCCAACCACTGGAAAATTCGCCGGGAACGAGTTCCAGGTGATGCTTTACGAGTTCAAAGCGGGCCTGAACGCGTACTTGGCCCGACTCGGCCCCAAAGCGCCTGTGAAGACACTCCAGGAGGTGATTGAATTCAACGAACGGAACCACGAACGGGAACTACCATGGTTCGGACAGGAAGATTTCCTGCAAGCGCAGGAGAAGGGCCCGCTCACGGACAAATCTTATCTGGACGCTCTGGCTACGTGCCGACGTCTGAGCCGTGAGGAGGGCATAGATTCCATTATGGACCAGCATCGACTCGACGCCCTGGTCGCTCCGACCACGGGCCCGGCGCATGTCACGGATTATCTTTATGGTGATCGAGGCACGGGCGGGAGCACCTGGCCAGCGGCTGTGGCAGGCTATCCGAGCATCACGGTGCCCGCGGGCAACGTCCTGGGGTTGCCTTTCGGCCTGTCGTTTTTTGGCCGCGCCTGGAGTGAGCCGAAGCTCCTGCGCATCGCCTACGGTTTCGAGCAGGCGACGCTGCTGCGAAAGCCTCCCCGATTCATCCCGTCTTTAGGCTGACGGCGCGAAGATCAGTAGTTTTGAAGTGACCCTTCAAACGTGGCCCGACATCTGCTCTGAGAACGTGCTATAGCGGCAGGATACGCTTATGAAGCACACCTCCCTCCTAATCTCCGTCGCAGCTGCGGCATGCCTTTTCGTTTCGGGCATGGCGGGGCTGATATACGAAATCGTCTGGGCAAGATACCTGGCCCTGTTTCTTGGCCAGACCAGCTACGCGATCATCATGGTTCTGACCACCTTTATGACTGGCCTGGCTCTGGGCAGTTTCTGGCTGGGACGTCGCGCCGATCTTACCCCTCGTCCTTTGGCGCTCTATGGCTGGCTGGAAGTCGGCATTGGCGGGTTCGCGTTGGTTTTTCCTTGGTATTACAGTGCCTGTCACAAAACGTTCGTAGCGCTGGCGGCCGGTCTCACCCCCGGATGGTTCGGCCTGCTCGCGCTCAAATGTTTTTTCAGTCTGCTGGCCATCCTTCTTCCCACGATGCTCATGGGTGGAACGTTGCCGGTGCTTGCTAAATTTCTGACGAGGTCAATGCCGGACTTGCGCGGCAAAGTCGCCAAACTCTACGCCATTAACAGTGCGGGAGCGGTTTTGGGATGTTTGCTGGCGGACTTCTGGTTGCTACACGCGATCGGCTTGCGCGGGACAGTGTTTTGCGCGGCGGGATTAAATCTGTTCGCAGGTGGTGTCGCGTTGGCTTTGAATCGCTGGGGTGTTCGCAGGTCCGAACCAACGGAAACCGGCGGTTCCCCCTCGGCCTCGGTGGAGGCGGTTGCTGCGGTGGAGGGGCAGGACGAACAGTTCAGTGCCAAAGACCTGAGACTGGCGGTGATTGCGATTGGGATTTCCGGGTTCGTGGCCATGTTATATGAGGTGGCCTGGACGCGGCTTCTTGCATTGGTGCTGGGCTCCAGCACCCACGCGTTTGGCATCATGCTGGGCACATTCATCACGGGTTTGGCGATCGGGGCGTGGGTGATTGCGCGGAGGCAAAAGGCACAGCGCACAATTTCGACTTTGGGTTGGGCGGAACTAGTCCTTGGCCTGACGGTGCTCGCTTCGATGTTCCTCTATGAATATTTACCCTATGGGTTCATGAAGTTGGGCAGCCTGCTTGCCCGTCGCGACGCGGCCTATCCGCTCTACGAATTCATGCAAGCCCTGATCTGTTTTACGGTAATGTTGGTGCCAACGATTTGTCTGGGGATGACCTTACCGCTTGCCAGCCGGGCTGCCACTCGCGAACTCAGGGGGGCGGGGTCTGCCCTGGGTGGAATCTACGCCATTAACACAGTCGGTGCCGTCCTCGGCGCCGCGCTCACCGGGTTATGGCTCATGCCTTCTTTGGGGCTGGCCCGAACCTTCGCGCTCGGTGTCAGCGCCAACTTCCTGCTGGCGGTCCTGATTCTTGGTCGGAATTTGCGCGTGCCGAGGCCTCTCACGGGAGTTATTGCGACGATTGTGTTGGCGGGACTGGTTTGGTGGGCGGGCGCGCAGTTCCGCCGTTGGCCGCAAACGTTCATGTTAGGCCTGTGGAGGCATGACGGTTCGCTTACCTGGCCCGAGTGGAAAGTAATGGTGAATTCAGTCAACTTGAAGTTCTACCGCGACGGCGCGGGCTCCACAGTCAGTGTCCACGGCTTCACAGATGGTAAGGGCCAAGAGAATCTGGCGCTACGCGTCAACGGCAAGACCGACGCGACCACCACCGGCGATATGCCCACTCAACTGCTCCTGGGCCACTTGCCGATGCTCCTGCATCCTGAATCCAAGCGTGCTTTGGTAATTGGACTGGGCAGCGGTGCGACCTGCGGCGCAGTGGCGCTGCATCCAACCATCCAACGGCTTGATGCTGTCGAGATTTCTCCTGACGTGGCCAGGGCAGCCCGGTTGTTCAGCCCGCACAATCATGCCGTATTGGACGATGCTCGGTTCCATTTGGTGGTCGATGATGCGAAGTCATATCTGCAAATTACCACGAATTGCTACGATGTGATCGTAAGCGAGCCATCGAATCCTTGGATGGCCGGAGTCGCCGGGGTGTTCACAAGAGAGTTTTATGAGAGTTGTCGTGAGCGTCTACAACCAGGCGGTTTGATGACGCAGTGGGTCCACTTTTACGAAACGACTGATGAGGCGCTGGACATCGTGCTCCAAACTTTCGCTTGCGTGTTTCCACATGCCAGCGTCTGGCGAATAAAAGCTGATTTATTGCTCGTCGGTTCTGCTGAGCCCGTGCCTGTGAACCTGAAGGCGCTTGCCGCGCGCTTCCATCATCCCTCAGTAGAAGCGGATCTTCGACGGATGAACTTTTGGAATGTCGCTCAATTACTGGCTTGCCAGCAGATATCGGAAGAGAACGCGCGATATGTCCCACCGCCCGGAACACGAGAACATCTCGACCTAAATCCTTGTCTTGAGTACGTGGCACAACGCGCCTTTTTTGCACGCAGAACACCCATTCGCTGGATTCGGCTGGATGAAGCAGAAGCGCCCCGTCCCAGCACCCTCCTGGGGTCGTACCTGAAAGAGCATCCACTGACGGTCGAGGAGATTCGCCCATTTGTGACCTGCTTCTTTGGTGGACATGGCTCAGCGCGGATCGTGCGGGGCCTGCTAGAGCGTTGGCATGAATTGGCTCCTGACGACCCAGACCCGATTCACGCGCTCGCACAGTTGCCGCCCCCGGAAAACCAGGCGGATTCGGAAGCGCAGCGGTTGGGAGCGATTCGAGATATTCTATGGAAAAAAGCCGACACCGACCCGGCTCCCTTACGGCTCTATCGGCAACATTTATGGCAAAGATATGCTGGGGCGCGCACGGCTTTTTATGTGCCACCAAGCAAAGAACTGCAGGATGTTCTGGCCCGGTTGTTACAAGCCGATCCCACCAATCACCGCTCGTACAAGCTTGAATTGGCGCGCCTCGCCTGGGACGGCGGACACGATCGCGCTTGCGCCCAACTCGGGCTGAGCGCCCTGGGTGTGAAGTCGGACGCGGCTAAGGCGGCCGACGCAAACATGGAAGTTGCGGCCGAGATCATTGCACACATCGCGGAGTCGGCGGTCCGCGATGGCGAGCCCCAACGCGCTCTGCAGGTGTGCCAGATGGCAGCCGATGCTCATTATTCGAGCACGTTGCTGGACGTCGTTGGCCGCAAGCTCAAAGACCGGCTCTCGGACCATCCTGCGCCGATCTCTTTGGCAGCGAAGTCTCCGGTCCCCCCCCACTGAGTGGAACTCGCCGGGCTCATTCCACAAAATTAAACTCATTCCCACTCGTGAGGGCTCGCGCCAGACTGGCCCAGGCCATCAAGTCCGTCTCCTCCTTCGAGATTTGCGATTCCTCCGCCTGCTGCCTGAAGCTCAGCACATAACGCCCGGCCTCAGAGCTTTCAACGCGGCTTGGCGGCCTACCTAAAGCCAGTTGATAGAGCGTTCGAATGCGTTCTCCCGTCGCTGGGTGCTCGCGGGTCAACCGCTCTGCAAATCTAAGGGACTGTTCGTGCGCGAACTTGTCATTCATAAAGAATAGCGCCTGCATCGGGGTAGCGTCCGTTCCGCGCTCGGCGGTGGTTGTGTTCGGATCGGGGCCATCAAACACCCCGAAGTACGGATGCTTGCGAATGCGCTGCTGCATCACATAGACGGAACGGTGGCGGGTTTTGTAGTTCTCGGCGAAGGCGCTGTGTTGCGTGAATTCCCATTTGGGCTCCGGCGGGAACGGATGTGCCGCCCCGATGCTGTAGTCAAGGCCGCCACCGAGCCAAAGCAGTGAATCGCGCAGCTCCTCCGCATCCAATCGCTGGCGGTTGAATTTCCAAAGCCAAAGATTTCGCGGGTCCACTTTTAAGCCCTCTGGAGTATCCACGCTGGCCTCTTGGTAGGTTCGGGAAAGAAGTATTGTTCTTTGCAGGGCTTTGACTGACCACCCCTCGCGCATAAATTTTGAGGCGAGGTAGTCCAGCAGTTCGGGATGCGATGGTGATTGTCCGCGCGTCCCGAAATCGCTGCTGGTGCCCACTAGTCCTTTGCCAAAGTGATGCTGCCAGATGCGGTTCACCATCACGCGGGCGGTCAGAGGATTTCGCATATCCGTTAGCCACTGCGCCAGTGCGAGTCGGCCGCTGCCTTTTTCCTCCTGCGGCAATTGCTGGCCACCCAAAACCGTAAGAAAATGCCTGGGCACCTCCTCCCCCAACGCGCTCGGCTCGCCGCGTTTTTGGAGTTTTGCGTTCCCGGGTGTGCCTTCGGAGACGGCGTATGCCGTATCGATGAGCGGTGGATTCAACAGGAGTTGCCGTTGACGGCGTTTGGCTTGGCCGATCAATTGTGCGAAGTCTTTGGTTTCCGGCGTGTTGGTTCCAGCTTTGTTCTGCGCTTCGTCCGCCTTTGCTTCTTCCTCCTCGAGGGCCCGCAGTTCACCATCGACCTGCGCTAATGCAGCCGAGTATTTGAGAACAATCTCGCGCACCTCCGCCTGTTCGATCAAGGTGACAAAATCGCGTTGATGCTTTTTGTTTTCGGACCCCGCGTAGGGGAACCTGGTGCTTTGCAGAATGCCATATAGACCATAGTAATCCCGCATCGGGATGGGATCGTATTTGTGATCGTGGCACCGGGCGCAACTGAGCGAGAGGCCGAGCACACTCTTGCTCATGGTGTCGAGGGCATCCTCCATCATCAGATGTGGCGCCGCATCTGGCTCGACCCCAAACCGCCGGGCTTGAGCCAGAAAGCCAGTAGCGATGATGTGTTCCCTTTTCTCTTGCTCGCTACGGCAGGGAAGCAGGTCGCCCGCGATTTGTTCGCGAATAAACTGGTCATAGGGCTTGTCCTGGTTGAAGGCATCGATCACGTAGTTTCGATATTTGTAGGCCTGTGGAATCGGAAAGTCCGCGCTGTCACCCGCCGTATCGGCGTATCTGGCCAGATCCAGCCAGAAGCGACCCCAGCGCTCACCATACCGAGGCGAAGCAAGCAGCCGATCGATCACCTTCACGAAAGCGGAATCAGATCGATCACGCAGAAACTCTTCGATTTCCCCAGGAGCAGGGGGCAGTCCGGTGATGTCATAAGTGGCCCGTCGAATGAGCGTGTGCTTGCCGGCCAGCGGGCCGGGCTGCAAACCATTTGCTTCGAGCCTGGCCAGAACAAACGCATCCACATCATTATTCACGCACCGTCCGTTTCTGACGGATGGAGGAGGTGAAGGCCGGAGCGGTCGAAAGGCCCAGTGTTCGGCGTTGGTTTCCTTTCCGGTTGCGGTAGTTGGGTTCGGCACCGGCGCGCCGAGCCGAACCCACTGCTCTAAAGTCGCGACCTGGGACGCTTCTAATCGGCGCTTAGGTGGCATCTGCAAATCTTTGTCGAGGTAGCGAACGGCTTTGATCAGCAGACTCTTCTCGGGTGCCCCAGCTATGACTACAGGACCTGCTTCGCCCCCCTTGAGCAGTGCTTCAGGAGTGTCCAGCCGTAATGCTCCTTTAAGTTGTTTGCTTCGAGCGCTGTGACATTCGTAGCAATGTTCGGCAAGGAGCGGGCGGACAGAACGTTCAAAGAAGCCGGCGCCGTCAGCTCCGTCAAGGTCGGCAGCCTGAACCTCCAGCGGACAGACTCCGACCGCTAGTGTCAGTATCAACCCCACTCGGCCCAGAACCTTCGAACCTAAAAACATGATGTGAAATACTCATGCCAGCATGCCACAAAACAGCCTCGCTCTGCAAATGGCAACGGAGCCTGGCACCCGATAATCTCGGAACTTTCGCGCTGTTTTCGCTTTAATTAGCCCGATTTCCCAGCACGACGGAGCCGGCCCAGCGGGGGAGCCTCTTAGGCACCGCGCTCTCCTTCAATCCCTCCCCACTCTGTCTCGTGTTGGCAAAGGCTTTACTCCCGGTAATTCCCCTACGTAGCCGCCTGTAAAACGACCGCACCTTCGCGGTGTAGCCGCACCGATACCCACCAAACCCGCCTTGCCCTAACGTGGTCACCAGCGACCTAAAGCACACAACACATGAACACAACCGAGAGCAAGACAGAGCAGAACAAACCCGCCAGGCACGCCGACTGGAACACTTTCAACAAGTTCCTCGACAACCCGCTTAAGCTCGAGCAGGTGCCGGAGCCTGAGGTAAAGCCTGTGTGCACCACCGCGGTGGATTTGGTGCTGACCGAGCCTGTCCCTCCCAAGCGGCATAACGCGCTTTTCGTCGTGGCATTGGTGTGCCTGCTCTGCCTGGCCAGCTATTACCTCATTAGCCGTTTCTGTATCAGCTCCGTGCAGGTTTCCGGGCGCAGCATGCAGCCGACGCTCCATGATGGCGAACGCTACCTCCTCAATCGCCTTTGCTATCTCTATCGCGAACCGCTCCCCGGCGAGGTCGTCGTGATTCGAGACCCCGGCCATAAGGATTTTGCCGTCAAACGCATCGTCGCCGGCCCATCTGACCGGGTGTCTTTCGAGGCCGGGCATGTCGTGGTAAACGGCAAAGAACTGAAGGAGACGTATCTAGCTTCCGGCACCGAGACCTTGCTTCCGCAGTCCAAGCCCCACCTGGTGGTGCTGGGACGCAATCAGTATTTCGTGCTGGGGGATAACCGGAATATGAGCGAGGACAGCCGGTTTTACGGGGCGATTAATCGCAGTCAAATCGTCGGACCTATCTGGCGGTAAAAGCAGGCTGAGAACGATAGCCCCGGTTCGGGGTTTCACTTCTCCTATCGTCAGGCACCGTTCCAACCCAGGACAGAATTTCCTCAATCGGGGACTTTCCAAATCCTGATTTTCTGCTCTCTTTAGGCAGTTGAAGCCGGCTGCATCCATGCGGGGAAGAGATGTCCTTCTTCACCCCTTTTGCTTTGAGGGGAAGTTCCTGGCCCTGTTTATCCTGCCGTGGTTTTGCCTGCCTGCCCCATGCCAGGTTTTGGATGCGATTGGTGTGACGGCTCTCCGTCAGGCTGCGCCCACGCTCAACGGTGCGGGAGTTGCCGCTGGCCAGTCCGAGGCAGGCGATCCTTTTTGGCAAGTCAGTCCGTCTGCGGTTGGGCAACCCACCGCTTTGTTCACGTGGTATTCGACAAACGGACCGACCACCAACTTCCCAAACTCAGACGGGTTTGAATCCGGCCATGCGGATGTAGTCGGGAACATCTTCTATGGAAGTTCCTCGGGAATTGCGACCAACGTCTCCCACGTAGATAACTTCGAGGTGGGCTATTTTTATGATCATTACATCGGGAACTCGATTCGGGTTACGCCTCCCATCATGAATCAGAGTTGGATTTTCGGCAGCTCTATGCCGGGACCGGACTCCAGCTTCGACAATTATGCCGCCAAATACGGCACGCTCTTTGTGAATGGCGCGGGAAATGGAGGGGCGGTGTCTTCTCCGGCCACGGCTTACAACTGTCTGGCGGTGGGAGCTTACGGAGGAAGCAGCAGCATCGGGCCGACGACAGATGGGCGGTGCAAGCCAGACATTACTGCGCCCGCCGATTTTACCAGCTTCTCCGCGCCTTTGGTGGCTGGAACGGCCACGCTGCTTCTCCAGGCCGCGAAGGCGGGGGCAGGGGGGAGCGTTTCCGCCGCAACGAACGCGTTGACCTTGAAAACCCTGCTTTTGAACGGCGCGGTGAAGCCGCCTGGCTGGACGAACTCCGTCCTTTTTCCTCTCGACGCCCGATACGGAGCCGGCATCGTTCACGCCCTCAACTCGTACCGCCAGCTTCGGGGCGGCAAGCAGAGCTATACGGTGGCGAACTCGGTCTCGGCAGGAGACAGCCATCTTCCCCCGGCTGCCACCACAAACATTCCGGTTCGCCGCGGCTGGGACTACAACACGATCGACAATGGCAACAACAAGGACGCCATTAACCACTATTTCTTTGACGTGAACAGCACGACTCACACCTCTTATGTTTTTACGACTACCGTCGCCTGGCAACGCGCCAATCATAGCTCGACCATCAAAAACCTGAATCTGTATCTCTATAATGCCAGCAACAATGTGCTGGTGGCCAGCAGTGAGAGTTTGGTCAACAACGTCGAACATGTGTACGTGCCTGAACTTCCACCCGGCCGTTATGATGTCCAGGTGTTGAAAACCTCCGTCCTCGGATCGAGCGAGACTTACGCGCTTGCCTGGGATTTTGGCCCCGTGGAAGCGCCGATTTTGACAAATCCAACGGTGATGGGCGGGCAATTCCAGGCCCAGGTCCACGCCGAGCCCAGCCAGGCGGTGGTAGTGCAGTGTTCGACAAACCTGCAGTCCTGGGCGTCGGTGCTCACCAATAACACTTCCGCCACGGGCAGCTTTGCTTTCACTAACGCGGCCGCGGGGTTCATGCAAATCTATCGTGCTTTGCAGTTGGAATGACGCCGGTCCTTGGGTGGGGCGGGAAGCGATGGTCCTGGCTTTCCATTTGACCGCGCATCCGCGCAAACAAATACTGACGCCATGCAAAAGCCAGCCCTGTATTTGGCCCTGATTCTTCTGATGCCCACATTGGCGGTGCAAGCCCAGATCAACACCGTCACCAACCTTGCTCCCGATGTGTATTTTCATGAAGGCGATCTCAAGGGGCACGGTCATTGCAACAATGGCTGGATTGTTTTCGACGATTACGTGCTCGTAATCGATGGCAACTTTCCTTCTGGCGCGAAGGAGATCATTCCCAAAATCCGGGCTCTCACGGACAAACCGATTCGTTTCGCGTTCGATACGCATCATCATGGGGATCACGCCTATGGAAACCAAACCTGGGTCGAGAATGGGGCTACCCCCGTCGCCCACGCGGGAGTAATCGAAGAGATGAAGAAATACGAAACTGGTTATTACGGAGAAAAACCTGGGCGCTGGGAGGACTCTGCCAAGGGCCGGCCGGATGTGGCCGCCAGCAAACTCAAGCCACCCACGCTGCTCTACAACCATGAGATGATCTTTGACGATGGAAAGCACCGTGTTGAACTCCTCCATTTTGGCGTGGCTCATACGCATGGTGACGGCTTTGCCTGGTTGCCCAAGGAGAAGATCGTGTTCACCGGTGATGCCTGTGTGAATGGTCCCTACAATTACGCGGCGGACGGCAACATCGAGCAATGGATCAAGACACTGGATGGCGCGAGGGCGCTTGGAGCTAAAACCGTTTGTCCGGGGCACGGTCCCTTCGGGAACGGCGACGTCCTTAAGAACCAGCAGGAGTACTTCGTGGAGTTGCGCAAGCAGGTCAAAAAATATTCGCGCCGCAAGCCTGATGAAATCAAGGGCGCCACCGAGCATATCAAAACCGAGCTGAAGAAAAACGAGCGCATTGCCAGGTACGTCGGAGACTTCCTCCCTGCGCAGATTGAAAAGGCGTATGTGGAAATGGGCGGCAAGCCCTTTCTTTCCAAGACCGCCTCCGTCGACGACCATCAACTCCACGCCAAGGCGCATGGAAATGCGGAGGTGCCGCGGCAATAGCCGGCCAGCAGTGGCCAATTGAAATCCGTCTTTCAGCACACAGTAGCGGGCCAGCGAAAGGAGGTTACTCCACCTGCTCCTCACCTTAACGCTTATTGCATGCCCGGCCGAAGAACTTATCATAAGACGGCCCAACTCTCACTCAGCGCCTATTAGCCGAAAGAACTTTGGGGCTGTCGGCGGCAACGCGTTCGTGATCACATGATGACTTCCAAAAATGGCGGGAGATCCCTGTACAGATGTCCACGTTCCGTTTCCTAGCGCCTCCGATTCTTGCAGGTGCATGTTAGTAAACGCCCTCGGCCACGAGACTACGATTGCTTTCCCCGCCGGCGCATTAGTCGATACCTGGTCGCGCTTGATTCTCAGTTTTAAACTCGGTGCGGGGTGATGCCAAACTGCCAGACCATTCGATACTTTGCCGCCCGCGCTGGTGAGTTTCCCGCCAACGAAGAGCCTGTTCCCGTTCACCGCCAACGCCTGAATCTGGCCCACAACCCCGCTACCGAGAGCCTCCCACTCCACTCCATCCCAGCCCAGGACCCGCGCGTAATCGGCGAAGAAGACGTCACCTCCAATCACAGCGCCGGATGTGGCGGCGTAGATGGATGATGACGCAGGCACCCGCCACAGGTTAGTTCCGTACAGGCGTCCAAACCAGCCCGCCGTTCCGGGCCGGCCGGGAACGAGTCCTGGGGCTATGATGAGATTCTTCGTCACCGACAGGCCCGCTCCCGCGGGTGATCTCCGGTCGAGCTGTGGAAGCGGAGGTAGAATCGCTCCCCGGTCCGTGGGCCCGGACAGGTAGAGCAACTCGCCGTCGGGTACGATGCAACTCAGCGAATTTGTAACCGCGGTCATCGGCGCGAAATTAGTCCCCTGCCAACTCCACAGGTACCTTCGTGATGTTTCCCTGAAACCAGAAGTTGCCGCCGCGTACAGGCGCGAGCTGGTAGCCGCCAGGCCGCCCAGGCTGATGTTGGTCAATGCCGCTTCCCATGCCTGGCCGGACCAACGGGAGACATTATCGCCGTCCAGGAACACGTAAATGATGTTGGCATTGGGCCCGTCGATCATCCGGTCGACTTCTGAGATCGGCCTTTCACCTCCTACAAACAAATTCGTTTCAAATGAGCAGATGCGTGTTGGTACGAAACTCAGGTTGCTGCCCAGCGCGGTCCAGTTCGTGCCATCGAACAGGCTGACCCCACCGCTTTCAGCTCCGCCAATTCGCCTGAAATTGCCGCCTGCGTAGAGAGTGGTCCCGGTCGCGTGGAGCACGGTGACCGGTGCGTCGGCCCCTGGTCCCACCGCCCACCAGTTGCTGCCGTCCCACCGCGCCAGGTTCGTAGCTCTGATTCCTCCAATGCTGTGAAATTTTCCTCCTACATAAACGTTGCTCCCTTGCGCCGCCAACGCGCTCACGGATCCCGCGTCCACGAGCCCGGGTCCGAGGGGGTGCCAGTTGGTGCCATCCCAGCGTGCCACCCCGTTCACGTTCTGTCCGGCTACGCGGGTAAAGTCACCTCCCACGAACACACCATCCAGGCTGGCGGCGAGTACCGGGCGCATTGCCGGATCACTGGGAATAACTCTCCAGAGCGCCCCGTCCCGCTCGGCCAGGTTCCACCCCGGGCTTGGCTGATTAGGCCCGAAGACCCCGCTCGCGTACAGTTTTCCTCCGGAGTGAGCCAGGGACGCGATGCCTCCGTTCGTCGGAAAATCCAAGCCGGTGGAAAATGCCTCCCAATTGGTTCCGTCCCAACGTGCCAGGTTCGTGATGGCGACTCCGTTGATATTCGTAAAGATGCCACCGGCGTAAATTGATCGGCCGTCGCCGAAGAGGCGGAAATTATCCGGATAGTCTCTACCCACCATCGCCAGCCCGGACCAATTACTCCCATCCCAGCGCAGCAGGTTTGTGCCTTCCAAGTCGTAAAAGCTTCCGGCCACAAACACCTCGCCTTGGCGGCTCGCCACCGACTTCAGATAGGCGTTGGTGAAGAATCCGAGCGTTTTCGCATTGGTCCCCGAGATGGTCGCCACCCACTGGCCGTAATCGCCGGTCGCATTCATGCCCGATCCGATCACACAGGCCCCGTCATCGCTCGGAGCGATCAGGGAAGGAAAATCCGGCAGTTCGATGAAAGTCCATCCGTTCCCGTCCCATCGGGCCGCTCCCCACGCCTGGCCGCCACTCGAGAAGCCGAACCACCCGGCGGCATACAAGCTCGTGCCCGATGCGGTGATACCTGCGATGTAATAAGTGCCCCAAGGCAGGGCCGACCAGTTGGTTCCATCCCATGCTGCATAATTGTTGGCTGCCACGGTGCCCGCCTGGCAGAAAGACCCGCCCACATACAAAGTCCTTCCGGCAACCGCCAACAGGGAGACGGTGCCCGGGGCCAGAAGGGGCTGATTGAATCGGGCATCCCAATTCTCGTCCCCGGGCGCAGCTTGTCCTGGAAGCACCCCGAACCCCGCTCCCATCATTAATAGGAGCCGGCACAGGAAGCGGTTGGGGCCTGAAAATACCATGGATGCAGCCATGATGCACAATCGAGCGGAATATACAAGCCTGCGAACTGGCCCGCCTCGCGAGGGCCCACGGTGCATGAAGCTGCTGTTTCTTTCCCTCTCTGCCATGAAAACGAAACCCGTTTCAGGCGCAACGTTGGAGGGCAAGATTGAAGGTAAGATTATGATCAAGGCACCGAGGGGAAAGGGGCCCCGGGAAGGCTTCCCTGGGTAGGGGCCGGGAAGCCTTACGCAGGCTTGCCCAGGCTTTCCCAGCCTAGTTGGGGTGGAAACCGGGGTTTGATGGAACGACGAGGCAGTTTTCGACAACCCCGAGTTGGCCGGGATCTGCGAAGGGAATCGACCCAGAACAGACCGACAAAAGTTTACGACTAAGTTATCGATGGGAGGGTGGAAGGAGGAGCCGAAGGAAGGTGAAGCAGTTCTCGACGAAGCGGTCGACCCAGTTGAAAAGCCGACACAGTTCACGACTAAGTTTTCGACATGAGGTTGGAAGGAGGAGCCGAAGGAAGGTGAAGCAGTTCTCGACGACCCCGAGTTGGGCGGGATCTGCGAAGTTCGTCGACACAGGAGGAAGCCGACAATGTCCACGACTGAGTTATCGACAGGAGGGCGACAGGGCAGCGGAGTAAGAGCATGAGCATGAGCATGCGGTTGGGGGCCGTGAGGCGGGGAGGACCAGATTGAAGTGGTCATCGACGGTCTCCGGTTGAACCGGGTTGGGATGAAAAAATTCTGAACCCGTCTGCAACCCGCATTAACCTGTCTTTGAGTGGTGTTAACCCGCGTTGTGCAGGGCCAGGGCGTCCGGCTGGAACGGGTTGAGGGTGGAAACGCCGAGACGCGACCAACCGGAAAAAGATGAAACCGCGGTCGAGCACGCAGAGAGGGAAGCCGAACACAAAACGGGAATGATCAAACCGCAGAGTTGTTCTCTGACTTGTAAACTGCTTTTTCATAAAAATTATTCACCGGTTGCCCCGGGGGAGTTTTCGTTGACCAGTTTCAGGACCCAGGAACCGTGTTTCTGTTGGTTGCGGGCGTGGAGTTCCGCGTCGTACGGCTTCTTGTCCCTAATCATGCGGAATACGATTTTGAGCAGCCGCTGGCCCAGGCAACGCAACGCACAGGCGTGGCTCATCCCTTGTTCGCGTTTCTTTTGGTAATAGACTTCTCCCCAGTTGCTGACTCTGCGGAAACAACTGGCCCATAGGTGTACGGTGTGCCGGAGAAAGGTGTCGCAGGCCCAGCGGATCTTGACCTTGTTCACCTGTCCGGATTGATAGCTGACGGGTGCTGTGCCGGCAAAGCATTGCAGGACATTGTGATCGCCGTAACGTTCCGGATTGGGACCGATGGCCGCCAGGAGGCGCGGAGCCAGGACGTCTTTGGCACCAGGCAGGCTGCCGAAGATATCATGGTCTGGATGTTCTTTAAAAAGTGCCTCGATCTTTTTGCGGTAGGCTTCCAATTGGTCGTTCAAGGTGCGGAGCAGTTTGCACAGGCTCAGTGCCAATTGACTCTTGGCTTTGAGGATCGGCTCGGAGGCTTTGAATTTATCCGCCCCAGCAAAGATGCTCAGGCGCTTTTCGGTCGTTTGCGGTCGCCACAGTTTATGGGTGTGGAGGAATTTTTCCCAACGCCTCTTGCCCGCTTTGACCAATTCGCCAGGGGTGGGAAACTCGATGACAAAATCCCATGCTGACGGACTAGTCCAATCGTCAAAGGCCTGCAGGGCCGCCGGATAATACTCCAGCAGGGCCTGTTGGAGCTGGTTGACCAGCAGAGTCCGTTGCTGGATCAAAACCACTTCATCCTTGCACAACAGCCGTAACTGCTGGGTCAGTGGGTCCATGGGCTGGAGTTGTTTCCAGCCGTGCCCATCTACACGCAAGGCATCGGCTAGGCCCCAGCCGTCCACATGATCGGTCTTGGTGCCGCTGGGGGCTTTGCGTTTGCGGTAGCTTTCCGAGGCGACAGGGTTGACGGGATAGATAGTGTAACCGCGTTGCAGCAGTTGATCCACGGCCGCGCCCTGGCTGGTTTCGATAGCGACTGCCAGGTTGGGCCAGGCGGCCGTCTTCTCTTGAAACTTCTGCCACCCTTCCTCGGAGTGATCGAATTCGAAGTCTGCAACCATTTCTCCTTTGGCATCCACGATCACCACCGCGTGGTGATCCCGAGCCCAATCGAAGCCGGCGTAGTGAGTGATGTCTTTCCATTCTTTCATGTTGAATCGTTTCTGGATATGCATCGTGGCGCTGCCATGCGTCGACCTGATACAGGGAGCCTCAAGGGCTGTAGTTCTCTCAGACGTTGGGGCGAGCGCCGCCGGACGGACCGGTAAACTCTGCGAAATCCTCTTGGGATGAGGCGCGAAGGACCGTGAGCCGTCCGGGGCGATGCGGCCAGAGCGATTTTGGCTCGGACGCAAAAGTTTTTCACCAGGAATCATTTTGGGCGCGGCAAAGTTATTCACATCGGCTGCGGGGCGCACCTGAGGGGGGCGTCCTCGCCGATGTGGAATAACTTTGGAAGTCGTATCAGGCGCGAAAAACGCAGAGATGGAAGCCGCAAACCGAAGGCCAGAACGATCGCCATGGTGGGATTCGCGCGAGCCGTGGCGTGTCGGGCGGATGTAAGCCTCGTTTCCCCTCACCCCACCCCTCTCCCTTGGGGAGAGGGAGCAGCGCATCGCCGGTCCGGACGATATGATCGATCTCGTCGTGAGCTCTAGGAAGGTGGAACCTTGATTCCGGCTTGAATCGCGAGATTTTTTTTAACACCTTGATACGCCTTGATCAGGCTTGATCGACCTTGAGTGAGCTTGGAAAAAGCCTGCGGATGCCTTGATTGGTCAAGGCGATTGGGGGAGGGTGGGGGTTGAGCCGGGGGACTCGAAGGACATACGCTGCCTACTTCGAGTGGTTGGGATGCAAGCAAAGGCTGAACTTCGAACGGGGTTCTCGCCGAAGGGTAAGGACCGCCTGCCCCGAGGGGTCGGGATGCAAGCAAAGGCGGAACTCCGAACGGGTTGGTGATTGGCATAGTTGGTTCAATGGGTTTGTTCATGAGGGTTCGGTTGTTGATGGTTTAGGGATGTGTTGAGTTTGGGCGCACGGCACTGCACTGGTTGCGCTGATAGGTGACCGCAGAAGGGGGTCGAGCACACAGAAGCAGCTCCAGACCTTGGTCCCAACGGATCGAGAGCGCAAGCAGCGTGGCGGCGCGCCACGGGTTTATGGGCGAGACTGGGAATAGAGGCGGCGCGCTCATGCCTTTTGCAAGGCCCAAGCACACTTCGGCTGGGGGCGGAGCCTTTGAATGGCGCATGACGAAGTTCGATTTACGAATTTCAGTTACGCGGCCGGCTCGGCACGCTCCAGAACTTTTAGCCAGTATTCTGGTCTTCACGGGGATGGTTTTAGCATTTTGGGGGGCTAGTGCATAACGCGAGAGGCGTCTGTGGCGCAGGTGGCGCACAAGGCGCAGGAGGCGCGAAGAAAAAGGGTCGGAGAGCGGGCAAAGGAATCCACGAGGTGTCGGGATCTGCGATGGGGGCAGGGGAATTAAATCGTTACAGAAGGCAGGGATAAACAGGGCTTTTTACAGGAGAAAGCGGAGCTAGCGGAGAGCAGGATAATTAAAGGATCAATTTTACAGAAGGTAAGCAAGGGAACAAAAGAAGCGGATCGAAGATTTGGCAAAGGAATCCACGAGGTGTCGGGATCTGCGATGTTGGCAGGGGAATTAAATCGTTACAGAAGGTAGGGATTAACAGGGCTTTCTACAGAAGCGAAAATGGGATCGACTCCAGTTTTCGACAAAGGCGCTCGACTCAGTTTGTTTCGATCGGAGTTTACGACTAAGCACCTCGACCTCAGAGCTGATCTCCCTCCCTGCCACTGCCAGCGTGCCGCGTCATGTCGTTTCGAGATCTTTTTGATTTGAAACCGGGTTGGCTCAGTCAAGAATCGGACATGAAGCTTTTTCGCTTCCATCAACCCTTGTCGCGACATCAAAGTCCTGTGGCGGGTGTTCGGTGTGGTCTCTGCTCCCAACTCTCGCAAAGCGAGCCTAGCTATGGTCTGACCCTGCGCTCGCCCGCACAGGTAAATGGCCCCTGGATATTCGCTGGATATTCGGGATATTCGATGCGCAGTTTGCGAGGCATGGCGGAGCTGGATAAAATCAAGTGCCAGAGTCAACCATAAACGAATGAATATCTGGTTTGACCCTCTACCTGGTTTGACCCTCTACCTCTACGCGGAAGTTTACACGAACTTCGATGCCTTCGACCGCCCTCAAACGGTTACCCACTTGGACGGCACGAGCACCTACACCGTCTATTCCTGCTGCGGCGAGCAGATCGTGACCAACCGGGATGGGAGCGTCGTGAGCCAAACCTTCGACAACCTCAAACGCCTTTCTACCACGACCAGCGACGGCATTACGATCAGCAACGCCTACGATGCCGCAAACCGCGTTGTTGGCCGGGTACGCATCGGAACAAATGGTGGTGTCATCGCGTTGGAAACCGCCGCGTTCGACATCGCCGGGCGGAAAACATCCTCAACCAACGGGCTCGGTTACGTGACCAGCTTCACCGAGAGCCGCGCCCCTTTCACCCGCACCACGAAGTTCCCAAACAACGCTACCCGCATCGAGAGCTATTCGCTGGACGGCCAACTCACGAATGTCACCGGGACGGCTGTGCATGGGGTACGTTACGCGCACGATGTGGTTCAGGACGGAGGGGTATGGCGGACGATGAACGCCCAAATCTTGCTGGACACCTCAGGCAATCCAACAAGCGAGGCGACAACCAATCTGCTCGATTTCGCCGGGCGCCAATACAAGACGTTATACGCGGACGGCGCAAGCGCCCAGAACTACTACAATGGTGCAGGACAGCTATGGAAGAGCGTCGATCCTGACGACATCCGAACCCTCTTCGGCTACAACGCCAAAGGCGAGCAGGACACCACCATCATCGACATGGAGAAAGGCGACTCCTTCAGCCTCACCACCACGAACCGAATCCGGAAAACCATTAACCAATACACGACCGCGCACGGGTTTAACGTCCGCCAAACCTCGATGTATCAATGGTTCACGAATGGAAGTGCGTATTCCAATCTGGTGGCGGTGAACGAGATGTCCGTTGATGGCTTGCAGACCTGGAACACGCAGTTTGGGCTAACGAGCAGCGCAAAGACGGTGCTTAACGGGGGCGGAAGCAAGACGATTTACAGCACCAATGCGGATGCGTCATACGCTGTGCTGTCTTCCCTAAATGGCCGGACGCTCTCTGGCACCCGCTATGACTCCGTGGGAAACCAACTCGGAGGAACCACCCTCTCATATGATGAGTATCGCCGGACGATCACGGTCACCGATGCGCGGAATGGATCAAGCACCAATGGGTATGACAATCTGGACCGAATGACAGTGGCAGCTACACCGAGTCCCGACGGTGTGGCTGCGCGTCAGGTAACCACTACCTCGTTCGACAACATGGGGCGGGCCACAAACGTGGTCCTGCCGGACGGTGGAGTGGTGCGCAGCATTTATCATCTCACCGGCGAGTTGGCGACCAACTCGGGGGCGCGCACCTATCCAGTGGCCTACACGTATGATTACGCGGGGCGGATGAAGACCATGACCACTTGGAAGAATTTCAACGCCGGGACGGGCTCTGCGGTCACGACATGGAATTATGACTCCAAGCGGGGGTTATTAGTTGGGAAAGCCTATGCGGATGGGTTAGGGCCGACGTACACTAACACGGCGGCGGGTCGCCTGAAAACGCGGGTTTGGGCGCGAGGCGTTGGAACGACTAACGGGTACAACAATGCCGGCGATCAGACTTCAACGTCCTATTCCGATAGCACATCGTGGGTCAGCTACGGACTCGATCGCGTAGGACGGCGAACCAGCATCAGCTACAGCAACACGACGGAGACCTTGGTTTATGATGCAGCCGGAAACCTCCTGACCAATAGCTATTCGGGGGGGGCATTGAACGGAATCGCTCTGGTCAACCTCTACGATTCGTTGTATCGTAGAATCATGTACGGCGTGGTAACTAACAGCGCCTGGATGACCCTCACGACCAATGGGTACGATAAAGCCTCCCGATTGCTGGTGGTGTCCGACACGAATGTGGTGGTGACGTACGCCTACGCCACGAATTCCTCGCTGGCTACCAACCTTGATTTCAAGTACGGCGGTTCCACGAAACTGACGGCGGCGAAAGCGTACGACCTCATCAACCGTCTCACAAATATCGTCAACACTCCAAGTGGAGTTGGAGAGTCGCCGATCTGCTTCGCCTACACGGTGAACTCAGCAAATCAGAGAACGAAGGTCGTCCTGGCCGACGGTTCCTATTGGATTTATTCGTATGACTCGCTCGGGCAGGTCACCTCCGGGAAGCGCTACTGGAGTAACGGGACGCCCGTGGCAGGGCAGCAGTTTGAGTATGCCTTTGACGACATCGGGAATCGTACTTATGCTGGCCACGGCGGTGATCAGTTCGGGCGGAATCTGCGTTATGAGAACTATGGCGCCAACAACCTGAACCAGTACACCAATCGAACGGTGCCGGGGTATCTCGATGTGTTGGGAAGCGCCAATTCCAATGCGATGGTGACTGTGAACAATCGGACTGCGTATCGCAGGTTCGACTACTATCGGGCGGAGTTGCTGATGACAAACCTCGCAAGTTCCGTTTATTCCAGTCTGACTAATCTTGCCGTCCTGGCCAACGGGACCAATGCCGATCTCGTCACGAATGCGGTAGGAAGCGTGTTTGTGCCAGGAACACCTGAAGCTTTCGGCTGCGATCTCGACGGGAACATGACCAACGATGGCCGCTGGGCTATGTACTGGGATGGGGAAAACCGTCTAGTCTCGTTGCAGACAACGCCGAGTGTGGCGGGACCGGTGCAGCGGTTGAGTTTCGGTTACGATGCGGCGGGCAGCAGAGTTTCCAAATCAGTGGATGTCTGGACGAATGGCGTATATCAGAGCGGATCCTCAAACTGTTACGTTTTCGATGACTGGAATCCGCTAATTGAGTGGAGTGGAGCAAATAGAACCGTCGTAAACACATTTCTTTGGCGCTACGACGCGATCCGTGGCGAGCGCTCTAGTCTCCTTGCTATTAGCAACTGCGTCAGCGGTGCTGTTTTGGTGCCTTCGGACGCCGAAGGGAGCCCTGCAGGATTATTGAGTCTCCCAAATGGGGTTGCGGTGGCGGCCTACGGTTATGGTCCGGCAGCTGAGGTTTTAGCTGCCGAGGGGGCACCTCCTCGAAGCGGCATAGGCTTCGCAACCTGTTACCGAGATCATGAAACGGAGCAGATTATTGGAGGGGGGCAGAACTTTAATCCTTCATTGGGTCGATCTTTAGGGAGGACGACTCTTCCAGGTTTTTCGGGTAGCGTCACGTATGCCACTGACGCGAGGGCACTGGCTAGCCGGAAAGCGGCCCTGAAAGGACCCAAAGGAGTGCCCCCAAACACTCTCATAATTATTCCCATGCAGGTCGACGACTCTGGGACCTGTGGTTATGCCTTTTCGCAGGTTAGGTGGTGGTTCGCGGAGGGGACGGGATCGGGCTTCATTTTGCAGCACGTGAAGCGACAAAATTCCGTGACCGACTGCGCCGGGGCTCCAGTTAAGTCCCTCAACGATACAGAGGAATTTACGGAGGCTTGGGAAGTAAAAGACGGAACAGTGTATAAGGGTGATAGCAATAGACGAGGCATCCCTTATCCTCCAGATGATCCAACCGATACTTTCAGCACGCTCGACGAAGATGTTCGTTTTGTGGGTGGGAAGAAAATACCGTTGGGAGGAAGGAAAGGCACTCTCAAGGTGATCGGGAAGGTAAAGTACATTCCAGGATATCAGTTGCAGTACCCGCCATGGGACGTATGGACTCCTGGGACGGACCCCGCCGTACCAAGCGGTGTCTTGCCCTTCGTTCGTGGGACGCCCGCCGGCTGGAGCGATGCAGGGGCAATGGACCATATCCTTCAAGTGGATTTTAACTGTTGTCCTTGCCAATCCAAGAAAGAAGTGGTCTACACTGTTCCCTCTCTACCATGACCTGCAAACGATTATGAAGAACTTTCCCGGAACTCTGATCATTCTCGAACTTTATGTGCTTGGCTGCATGAGTGTCGGCTGCATGTCAAAGACTCTCGCTACGCACAATGGAGCGGATGAAGCGTTGGCACTGATCGAGGCGTGTCCCTCATGGCTGCGTGGACCCGGCGGGCAATTCCCTGACCCGGGCCCAATAATGTCGTGCCTTCGTCAACTAGATGGATTTCAGACTCCAGTGCTCCGTGCCGCTATTCAGCAGTATCAAAGAGCCCACGCTAGAGTTGGTAATAATCGAGCCGCAGCTACGATATTCCTCTTAAACCGATACCTCTTTAACGTCCCCGAGTGGGCTCCCTTAACGAATGGGCTTGGTTTTGGGGGGTGGGTTGGTGTTCCGAGAAGACCTCGCGAGATCAATCTAATGTATCCCCTGTATGCCGGCCCCGCCGGGGAAATAAGCCTGGGGCCAGGTCAGGTTGGCTTAAACGGCTCTTATGCCGCGATTGAGGAGTTCGATTATCTAGAACAGACCTACGGAAGGCGCCAGAGCTACGCGCCAAAGCAAATGCATTGAGGAGAGGGTTAAGACGGATTGGAAACCACCCAACCACGGGAAGGCAGTGGAACGGGCAGGTCGTTCCTGATACTGGGCATGTCGCGGAAGGATTTGAGGACTGGGGATTTAGCTTTAGGGACACGAATGGAAGGATGCCCTGCACGGGTGATGCGGCGGGAGCTGCCCGAGTTTCGCCGCGCCCAAGCGCTGGGCTATCCGGTTGCCGGGATGGTTTGTTTGATTGTCATGGCCATGGCCACTGGCGTGCGTCAGGGCCCCGATGACTTGGAGAAGTACGCCGACACCTTGAGCCAGCCCCAACTGCGCACCCTGGGTTTCCGGCAGGAGCAGAGCAGCGGCCGGTATCGCTCGCCCAGGAAAACCACTTTCACGCGGGTGCTGGCCGGGGTGGACGGGTCGGTGCTGGAGCGAGTGCTCTTGGCTTGGCAACAGCGGCTGACGGGGCCGGTGCAGGACTCGGTGGTGATTGTGGACGGCAAGAAAATGCGCCACGGCGGGGTGGAGATGGTCAACGCCACTGGGCGTGGGGGGGTCAGACCGTAGCGAACGTCCCCTTGGGCTTGACTCGGGAACTGCTCCGGTAAAATCCTCTGCGCATGCTTGCACTACCTGGCCCTAACTTTCGAAGCCTCGCGTTGTTGCTGATGGTGGTTGCAGCGGTGCCGACTTTTGCTGCGGAGGATTCAAAGGGCGACAGCCTGGTCGAAGCGCAAGGTCTCGCCCTGGAGGCGGAAGCATTCGCTGCCCACCGGGATTTCGACTCCGCGATCAAAGCTTTGGATAAAGCGTGCGCGAAGGATCCGGCCAACTTGAACTTTCGATACGAGTTGGTGCGCCTGCTGCCGGCTGCCGCCATCGAAATCCTGGATCCAGGCGGACAGCGAAGTCACAGGCGCTTGAAACAAAAGCCCACTAGGGAGGATCTTGGTCGAGCGTTGAGGCTGGGGCATCGCTCCGCAGACTTGCTCTCAAGCTTATGTTCCGAAGCGGCCGAATCGGTCAAGCGCGGCCGAGCCATCCCCATTTGCATGAAGCCCGATGCCTATGGAAATCTGGGCAGGCTGATCGAGAAGCTCGCGGATCAGAACGCCCAGGAAGCTTCTTTAAAGGAGGACGCAAAAGCACTCTTCAGCAAAGAACGGAACGTTCGCCTTGAGTTGATTGAGCCGTATCTGCGAAGTCGAGTGCATGACGCCCAGAGTCTAAGCGAATATAGCGGGGCACTGTTTTGGCTGGCGCTGAATTCGCATCTAGGGAGTTACGATCCAGTTCAGTGGAGGCGGGATGGCAGCGTGGTCGTGCAACGGTGGCTTGACCTCGCCGGGCAGCATCAGCCGACCGATGCCTCGGGTTCCTATGCTCCCCTGATGCATCTCACCCTGGTCACAGGCAGTAAGATTCTCACGGGCGAGCCGGAGTTGTTTGAACCAATCTGGCAACGTTGCGCGGCATCGCCCGATCCGGTCCTAAAGGCTTATGCGCGCCTGGGCCGGATTGTGGCGGCCAGCAAGAACGAGAGAAGTCCCAGCGCCAACACAGTAGCGGCGGTCCGGGAATTAAGGAGCTCACTGCAAACGGAGATAGTTGGACTGGCGTCCGAGGATGAGAACATGCGAGCAAAACTCTTCGGGTTGATTGAACAGGCTTTACCTCTGACGATGAATAATGCGGCGGAAGCGGATGAATACTTCCAAGCATGTGAATTCGCGTTGGAGCAAAAAGCAGCGCGGCCCTCTTTGTTCAGCAACGGCCTGACGGTGCTGCGCGCGAAAGACAAAGGAGAGCAGGCTGCACGCGTCGCGGCAGGCGTGCTCAAGCTCATCAAGGAGCAACCTGAGAGATTTTCCCATGGGGAGAAGGAACGCCTCTCGAAAACCTGCCAAAGCTGCCTCGACCAGTACGGTCGATATTAATTCGGGTTCCGACGTAAATGGGATCGTCATCATATGCTGCAGCCCGGCCAATGATGGAGGAACAGCCCGGTGTCAGGACCAGCAGAAAGGCAACGCCGAGCAACCTTACCCAAGTCATATTGCCTCCCTCTCGTGTTCGAAACAGTGCATCCATCATTAGGTCGGCTGCTAAGCGTCTTTCCGGAACTGCTCGAGCCGCCTCAGTTGCCATCGCACGTTTTCGCTCGGTTTCCACTCCTGCCAGCGCCCGAGCTTTTTCAGCACCTCGGGATTGGCCAGTGATTCGGGAAGTCCTCCGGTACAAACTCGCACAGCCTCCTGAGCGGCGATCCTCTGAAGTTGCCTTTGAGATTCCTCGGAGTACCAGGCGGTGTGGTCCGAGATGACCACGCGTGGATGGGACCGCCAGGGTGAATCCGGCGGCAAGGGTTCTTCTTCAAAAACGTCCAGGCCGGCCCAGGCGACCTGGCCCGCGTCCAGCGCCTTCAAGAGCGTCTTGAGATCGATCAGAGGCCCGCGCGCGGTGTTCACGATCACCACACCCCGCTTCATCCAGCCGAGGCTCTCGGCATTGATCAAATGCCTGGTTTCGGGCAACAAGGGCACGTGCAGGGAGATGAAATCGGATTGTTCGCAAAGGGCGCGGAAGCCAACCAGCTCGACATCCAGCGCGTTCGCTTTCTGAGAGTCGACGAACGGATCGGAAGCGAGGACGCGCAGGCCCCATCCTCGCAGCTTCCTGGCCATACCCTGGCCGATGTTGCCCAGACCGACCAACCCAATGGTCTTGCCCTCCAGGCGATAAAGTGGTTCGCCTCGATGAACGTCCCAAGCGCCGGTCTCCATCTTTTTCTGCACGGTCACCACTTGCCGGACGCAAGCGAGCAGCAAAGCGAAGGTGTGAGTGGTCACTTCGTCCACGCAATACACTGGCACATGACCAACAATGATGCCTGCTTCGGTCGCAGCGGCAGTATCAACGTTGTCCGTGCCGACCCCATAGCGCACGATAACCTTGCATCTTCGAAAACGGGCGATGAGTTCGCGGGTGATCTCCTGGCGGCGGCAGAGAATGCCATCGGCTGTTTCACACAGGCGAAGGGTTTCCGGGGGCGGGAGTTGCTCGGCGCAGATGAATTCGCCCCCGGCGCGCTCGACGATCTCGCGCTCGCAATCGGTCGAAGCATAGCCGTGCTCGGTTAGAACCACTTTGAAAGATGGCATTGGTTCCGATTGAGCCTGAAGTTGGCCAGGGGGTAAAGCCGGAACAGAATTGGCTCGCCAATCCATCGTGGTTGGAGCAAACAGGAGTTATGAAATCTGCATCGTTTTTGTTCGTCTCCCTGCTGGCCGTTTGCACCGTGGCGGCGGCGGATTTTCAGCATGGTTCCAAACCGGTGCTTCTCTACAGCCGGTATTACAACGCCGAAGGAGAAGATCGGTATCAGCCCGAGGGCACCTACAAGCTCTTTCTGGAAAAGATCGGGACCGAATTCGAAGTGGTCACGCACAACAAACCGTTGACCGCTGGAAATCTGAAAGGCGTGGACGTAGTGCTTATAGCCAATCCAAGTGAGAAAGCAGTCAAGAACGGGCCTGCTCCGCATCATTTCGAGGCGGCCGACATCAAGGCACTGACTCGATTTGTGGAGCAGGGTGGGGGATTCATCATCATGGGAAACCAGGAGAACCATAATCTGGAAGTGGAAGATACCAACAAGCTGCTGGCGCACTTCGGCCTGCAGTTCACAAATCTATACACCGATGCCAAAAAGCTGGCTTTGCCGAAGAGCACTCCGATCCTGGGCGGACTTAACTGGGCCTATTACACAGGCAATCTGGTTGAGATCGAAAAGGGTCACAAAGCGCGGCCCCGCGCTTTGGTTGCCAATGACCTGCAGCAGAAGCCTGAGAAGGGCACGCGGGATCAACCCGGGGCATTGCTGGCAATCTCGGAACCGGGAAAAGGCCGTGTCGCGGTCATCACAGATGCCGGCTGGCTAACGGAGACGGCACTGGATGGGCGAGGCATTGGGGGGGTGGCGATCAAGGAGCAGGACAACCTGGAGATTTTCATCCGGTTGGGCAAGTGGGCGGCGCATCGGTGAGTTCCTGGTTCATGGCCCAACCGTATCGGGTATCGGGGGCCAATGCGAGAGCCTGGATCGCGGGTTGGACCGAGGCTCCTTCCCCCTCACCCCCGCCCCTCTCCCTTGGGGAGAGGGGAATACGCGACACCGTCATGGGAGCAAATCGAGGTCTCAGATTCGGGTGAGATCCGTGGATTCATCCTTATTGCAATGGCACCCTAAGGATGTATCCAGGGCGTTAAAACCTTACCTGCCTACTTCGCCGAAGCTTTGACTTTCTGTTCGAGCGCGGCGACGCGCTGGTGCCAGCCGTTTTTGTTGGTATTGGACATCTGCTTCAAATAAGAAAGCGCCTCGGCGTATTTGCCCTGATCTTCGAGGACGCGTGAAAGCCGAAAACGCGATATGTCCACGCGGGTGCCTTTGCTCTTGGCGATAATGTATGTGTAATTGCGGACGACATTGTTGGTTTCGGCGTTGTTGCGGAAGGCGTCTTCGCAGATGTTCAAAATCTTTTCGGAATCGAGATTCAGGTTCCCGGGCTTATCAGCCAGTTCCATGTTCGGCCAGAGATAACCTTCACAAATCCGCGCGGCAAGCCAGGGATTTTCCCCGGGCGAGTTGGCATAACGGGTGGTTTCGATCGCGAGGGCCAATCCAGTGTGGGCCTGCTCGACATCCGGGCTCTCGAGCAAGGACTCCGCGAGCTTGAGCTCCTGTCCAATGACCTTGTAGAAAGCCTTCCAGCTCGCAGCCTCGTTCTGTTTCTCGTCGAAGTACTTGGAGAAAATGACCTGCTGAGTCCTCAGTTTTTTCTTCCGTGGTTTCGAAGCAGCCGGCTCGCTGGAGGTCTCGGCAACTTCGTTCGTCAGGCTGCTGAGATCCACCGTAAAGTCTTTTTCACCCGTTTGCTTCTGAAGATAGTTCCAAATGGCAGCTCGGGATTCTTCAGTGGTGGGCGGCCGGTCGCTGAGCCTTCGGTAAATTGAAGGGCCAAAATAGCAGGCGACCAACACGACCGCGGCGGAGAGGATGGCAACCAGCGCCGCGCGCGGCGACACCTGTTTCGTCAAAGGATTTGATGTCTGTTCGGCCACAGAATGAAGACGAGTGGCCGGGCCTTGTCATTCACGCGGTTGCAATTTGACGGGTGATCTCGAAGACGAGATCCAGCGCGCGCTTGGCGGCCTCGCCGCTGACCATTGGGGTTTGGCGCTCGCGGACGCATTGCACAAAATGTTCCAACTCGAGTTTCAAGGGCTCCTCTTTGGCGATAGGCACAGGCTCGCGCACGATCCGCTTGCCGGCGAATTCACTCACGATGGTTGTGTCTTTCGCGTAAAGCAGCTTCTTCAGGAGGGAGCTTTCCTCTTCCCCATCGCGGGCGATGCGATAGATGAAGCCTTCCTGGGCGCGGTAATCGAGGGAGATGTAGCTGGTGGTTGGGCCTCCGCTGAAGACGCGGATCTTGCGCAGGCGCTCCGGACTGACGCGGCTGACCGTCATATTGGCCACGCACCCATTGGCAAACCGGAGCCGGGCGTTGGCGATGTCTTCGCTGGTGCTGAGGACGGGAATTCCGACGGCATCAACGCTGGTCACGGGCGATTTGACAAAGGCCAGCACCACGTCGAGATCGTGGATCATGAGGTCAAGGACCACGCCAATGTCGGTGCTGCGGGCTGGAAATGGTGAAAGCCGATGCGTCTCGATAAAGCGGGGCATCGTGGCCACGCTCTCGAGATACTTGAATACGGGGTTAAAGCGTTCCACGTGACCGACTTGCAGCACGCAATTGTTGGCCTGCGCCAGTTGGACGAGCTCCGCGGCCTGGGCAGCGTTGTCTGTCATCGGTTTTTCGATCAGGACGTGCTTTCCCTGCGAGAGAAATTCGCGGGCGAGTTCGTAGTGAGTGGAGGTGGGAGTGACGATGCTGAGCGCGTCGCTGGCATCCGCCGCTTCCTGAGCCGACCCAAAGGCGCGCACGTGATATTTCTCGGCGATATGCCGGGTCGTTTCGGGCAGCACATCGTAGACGCCGGTGAATTCGACCGAACCGGCTTTGAAGAGATCGCCATAAATGCGCGCGTGCTCCTTACCCAGTGAACCCGCGCCCAGGACGGCGACGGCAATCCGTTGAAATCTGCCAGCCACGGCGTGAGGGTAGCCCTGAACCGCGACCATTGGCAATTTATCTCGTCGTTTGACTGCTGCGTTGCGCAACCGAGACAAAATCCATACATTCGCGCCGTGGTGCTCTTGAGCTATCTGATCACAGCGGTGGCGGCTTACCTGCTGGGCTCGATTCCGTCGGGTTACCTGGTGGCCAAAGCAAAGGGCGTCGATATCCGCAGCGTGGGAAGCGGGAATATCGGCGCAACCAATGTCTTCCGGATCCTCGGCAAGCCTGCCGGGATCTTTGTGCTTGTCATGGACGGCCTCAAAGGATTTGCGGCCTGCTGGTGGGTGGTGGACGCCATCCGGCAGCGCTGGGGCGGGGAAGCGGTCGACATCGAATACCTGCGCATCACGGCCGGTCTGGCGGTGGTGCTAGGCCATAACTACACGTGCTGGCTCCGGTTTAAGGGAGGCAAAGGGATCGCCACTTCAGCCGGGGCATTGGCAGCGTTAGTGCCGTGGGCGCTGATTATCATCCTAACCTTGTGGATCGTAACATTTGCGCTCACCCGCTACGTTTCGCTGGGTTCGATCCTGGCTTCCGCTGTTCTGCCGATCGCGACCTGGCTGACCGGAGGCAGCGTGACGATGATCGCAGTGACCACCCTGATGGCGGTGCTCGCCATTTATAAGCATAAAGCGAACATTCAGCGGCTTTTGAACGGGACCGAAAATCGGATCGGCGGCAAGAAGAAAGAGGCCATTTCATGAGAGTTACCATGCTGGGTGCGGGTGCCTGGGGCACCTCCCTGGCCAAGCTATTGCACGAGGCCGGGCACACCCTCACGCTGTGGGCGCACGATCCGGCAACCCTCGATCAAATTCGGAGCACGGGGATGAATGCTCGGTACCTTCCGGATATTTTGCTTCCGCGGGACTGGCGCACGGAGCCGGACTTGAAGCGGGCCATAATCGATGCTGAGTGTGTCGTGGTGGCGGTGCCCTCCAAGGCCTTTCGTGTGGTCACCGCCGAAATGAGCAACTTCCATGGACCCGTGGTGAGCGTGACCAAGGGCATAGAATACGAGACGGGCCTGACCATGTGCGGGGTGCTGGCCCAAAACGTCCCTGGTGGGGTGCCAGTGGCCTTGTCCGGGCCGACATTAGCGCTGGAGGTGGCGCGTGGCATGCCGACGGCGATCGTGGCTGCAAGCGTCAGAGCCGACGCAGCCCGGACGGTCCAAAGTCTTTTCCATCGCTCGACTTTCCGAGTGTATACGAGCAGCGATCCGCTGGGAGTCGAACTTGGAGGTGCGCTGAAGAACGTGGTGGCAATTGCCGCCGGAGTCGGAGATGGCTTTGGGTTTGGGGATAACTCGAAGGCGGCTCTCATCACGCGCGGCATTGCCGAGATCCGTCGACTTGGAATGGCTTGTGGAGCCCAGGCTGAAACTTTTTCCGGCTTGAGCGGCCTAGGGGATCTGAGCGTGACCTGCTGTTCGAAACTGAGCCGAAACCGCGGGCTGGGTGAGAAATTGGGGCGAGGAGAGAAGCTGCAACACATTCTGGCGGCAACCAGTTCGGTGGCCGAAGGTTATCCCACGGCCCGCTCCGCTTACTTCCTGGCCCAACGCCTCAAGGTGGAGACACCTATCATCGATGAAGTGTTTGCCGTGCTTTACGAAGGGAAGAATGTTGGTCGCGCGTTGCAGGACCTGACCAGCCGGGAGAGGAAAGCGGAAGACTAAGTGCGCCAACGGCGGGATTTCGATGCGCAGGGGGTGGGGATTCGCCCGTCGGGAACGCTTGTCTCCTGGCCACGAAGCTGGATCAATGGGGGCCATGAAAGCTTTCGTTCGACTCGGACTAGTGCTGAGCATCGGCTTGCTGGGATCGGAAGCCGGCGGCCTGGCCGCCGCGGCTCAGAAAACATTCCGCGCCGGCGCCGCGGCCAGCAACATCTCGCCCTGGCTTGGGCTTTCGATTAATGGAGGCTTTTCCGATCAGATCGCGACCAACATCCACGATGAGTTACACGCTCGCTGTCTGGTGCTGGACAACGGGGAAACCCAGTTTGCCTTCGTGATCGTCGATAGCTGCATGGTGCCGCGCGATATCTTCGATGCCGCGCGGCAACTGATCCATGGCGAGACGAGCATTTTGCCGGACCATGTGCTTATGTCAGCAACGCATGCTCACTCCGCGCCTGCTGCCACCCCCATCTTCCAAAGCGACGCGGACCCGGCCTATCGGGAGTTTCTGGCCCACCGCATTGCTGATGGCGTCCGGCGCGCATTGTATAACTTGCAACCGGCGAAAATTGGCTGGGGCAGCGCGCAGGTGCCGGGACAGGTGTTCAATCGCCGTTACAAGATGAAGCCAGGGACGGTGCTGGCGGATCCTTTCGGGGGCACAAATGATCTGGTGAAGACCAATCCCGGCATTGGCAATACAAATGTCCTTGAGGCTGCAGGCCCTACGGATCCGGAAGTTTCCTTCTTCGCGATCGTTTCGACCAACGACGCTCCCCTCGCGGTGTTCGCGAACTACTCGCTTCATTACGTGGGCGGCATCGGGCAAGGAGTGATTTCAGCCGACTACTACGGCGCGTTTGCTGATCGGCTTGCTCAACTTTTGGGCGCGGATCATTCCGATCCACCCTTCCTGGCGATGATGTCGAACGGCACCAGCGGCAATATCAATAATGTGGACGTTATGGGAGGCCAAGCCAAACAACCTCCTTTTGGCCAGATCAAGCTGGTCGCCGGCGAGATCGCCCAGGCTGTGTTTGCTGCCATGAAAGGATTGAAGTATCGCGAGTGGGTTCCAATCGGGATGCGGCAAACAGAATTAAGTCTTGGGGTTCGCAAGCCTGGTAAAGAGGAGTTGGATCGAGCCGAAAAGATCCTGTCCACCGTCACTGGCTCAAGTTTGAAGACCCCTGAGGAAATTTACGCGCGCGAAACCGTGCTTATGAAAGAATATCCAGCGGAGGTTTCCCTGCTGTTGCAGGCGATCCGGATTGGCGATCTGGGCATCGCAGCAGTCCCGTGCGAGGTGTTTGTTGAGATTGGATTGGAGTTAAAAAAGGAGAGTCCCGTCAAACCGATGTTCACGGTGTCGCTTGCCAATGGCTACAACGCCTATCTGCCAACTGTCGAGGCCCATAAACTTGGCGGCTACGAAACCTGGCGGGCTCGCTCGAGCTACCTGGAGGTGGATGCTGCGCCAAAGATTGTCAAGGAAGTGATGGGGCTGTTGGCCGAGCTGAAATCGGCAAGGCCAGGAGAATGAAAATTTGTAATCACTAATGGCGATGCGTGGTTCGGCCTAAGGCCTGCGCAGCCTGAAAAACCGATTGCCACCCGGTGGCAAGGTAACCGAGGCTTCGGACCCCTGCACCTGCGGAGTGAGGCCAGTCGAGGAGAAAGGATTATTGAGACTGTCCGTGCCTTCGAGGACATAACCTTCCGCAAGTGCAGACCAACTCACTCTGAGTTCGCCGTTCGTGATCGCAATGTTCAACGCCGCCAATGTAGTCTGGGTTTTGGTCACAAACACGTCCTGTCCGCCCGCGCTGGTGAGCGAATTCGTGCCGAACATGGCATTGTTTTCAAATACCCCGGAGAAACAGATATTCCCTGCGGCATCGACCGCGAGACCGTAGCCGGTTTCGTTGGCAGGTCCGCCGACGGAAAAGCCATCTTTTATCTGCCCAGCAGGATCAAATCGCAGCACATAGGCATCCGAACCGCCCACGGTGTTCAAGTGCACCGGCCCCGAATTGATCGAGAAGTATTTTCCAGTTACGAGGATGTTGGCTTTGCGAAAGACAGCGACATCGTCGACTTCCTGGCCAAGCGCGTTCGTCGTCCAAAGGTTGGTTCCCAGGAAGTTGTATTTGGCCAGATACGGACGATTGAACAGGACGCCAATGATGTAAGCGTCGCCCATTTCATCGGCGGCAACATCAATCGCTCTATCATTCACACACTCGGAACATCCACCGAGACCCACAGCCCACGCCGCTTTGCCGTCCGAGCGATAGCGAACAAGAATAGTGTTGGGGGTCACCCAAGTCTGACCGGCCCTTTGAGCCTGGACCATGATCGGGGTGCCCGAGACTGTGTTAGTGAGCCGGACGTCGCCGAAGAACGTTCCCACTACGAAAACGTTTGTGTCCTGATCCACGGCCACCCCGTTGCCAGTGCTGTAATTTGTAAGACTGGCGCTAAAGGGAGTGGTAATGGCCTGTTGCCGGTAAGTAAGATCGCCGTTGGCATCGTATTTCTCCAGGAACAGATTCGAGAACGGTCCGACAAGGTAGATGTTCCCGGTCGAATCACTGGCGATTCTGGTGGGTGCGGAGCTTGGTTTCACCCAGGTCAACTGGCCTCCCGCGTCGTACTTGGCAAGATAGCCTCCGGAGCTGGTGTAGGGAACGCCATCGAAGCTGGCGGGGCTGACCAACGTACCACTGAAGATAATCGAGCCCTGGGCATCCACTGTGACATGGGTGCCGCGGTCGGCGCCGGCGGCACCTGCGCGCTTCAACCACGATAGAATTCCCCTGGGTGTGTACTTCGCCATGAATACATCCGAATTTCCGGCGCTAGTGAGATTGCTGGAGCCAAAGGTGGCTGTGTTGGAGAACGTGCCAGTTACATAAATGTTGCCCAGCGCATCCACCGCGATGCCGCTGCTGATGTCCTGCGAAACCCCGCCTCCCCGGGCGGCGAACTGGAATGCCGGTGGTGTTTGCGCGATGGAGCCAAGTGCGAAGCTCAAGCAGAAAAGGACTACCAAAAGCTGCACACGATGAACTCCCGGCGCAGAACGTAACCATCCGTCAAGGTCGAAGGCACTTCCACCTGTGATACAACGATTAGGCATAAACAATAAATTCTCAGCTTCGGGGACTTGGGTTATGGTTCCCTGATATGATGGCCTGTTCGGGCAAAAAGTCAATTCCAGGCCGATTACCGGCAGAGCTCTGGAACCCTCAGCGTGGCGTGCCTCGAACGGCAGGAAGTATGGGGAGAATCGGTTTTATGGAAAATCTTAGACGCAAATGTTGGCTCCTGGGCTTGATTGGCCTCGTAATCCCGTTCTGGGGCTTCGCAGCAGCCTACACGAATAATCCCACGGCGGAGCTGCACGCACTGTTCAATCGAGAGTGGGACTATACCATGGAACAAAGTCCGACCTGGGCTTCCCAACTCGGTGACCGACGGTGGAACGATCGTTGGGATGACCTCAGCCTCTCTGCTTTTGAGAAACGATATCGTCACGGATTTCAGGTTTTGAATGACCTCGGGAAGATCTCGCGCGAGCAATTATCACCCGCCGACCAGCTCAACTACGATCTCTTCAAGCGTCAATATGAGGTCAGTAAGGAAGAATATCAGTACAAGTGGCATGTGGCGCCTCTGAACCAACGCGAGGGCATTCAGCTCATCGATGAATTGGGAGACTCGCTGCGGTTTGAATTTGTGCAGGATTACGAGGATTGGATTGCCAGATTGCAAAGCTTTACCAACTACATGGAGCAAACCATCGCGTTGATGAAAGAAGGGATTCGGCTGCGGATTGTCCAGCCCAGGATTGCCATGCAACGGGTTCCTGGCCAAATCGAAAAGCAGGTCGTCGCGCTGCCGCAGGAGAGTCCTTTTTTTAAACCGTTTCGGTCTTTCCCGCCGGACTTCGAGGCGGACGCCACTAATCGCCTTGTAGCCTTGGCGAAAGAGGCGATCGAAACGTCCGTGGTTCCTGCCTTTCGCAGGTTCAAGGATTTCTTCACTGCTGAATACCTGCCCGCCTGCTTCGATCAGGCTGGGGCCTGGCAACTCACGAACGGGAGGGAGTTCTATGGGTTTCTCGTTCGGAAATTCACAACCACGCGGATGACACCACAACAGGTGCACGAATTGGGCCTAAGCGAAGTGAAACGCATTCGAGCGGAAATGGAAGCCATCAAAGCCAAAGTGGGCTTCAATGGGTCGTTGGAACTGTTCTTTGAATATCTGCGCACAGATCCAAAGTTCAGCTACAAAACGACCAATGAACTGCTTACAGCATATCGCGCCATGGCCAAGGAAATCGATCCAGGTCTGGTGAAGCTTTTCCGCACCCTGCCGCGAATGCCGTATGGAGTGGAACCGATTCCCGCCAAAGTCGCTCCCGACACCACCGCTGCCTATTATCGTCAGCCCGCCGCCGACGGGACGCGCGCCGGAACCTACTTCGTTAATCTCTACAAACCAGAGACGCGTTACACATATGAGATCCCGGCCCTATCACTGCACGAGAGTGTACCTGGGCACCATCTCCAAATCGCCCTGGCCATGGAGCAAGGGGAGTTACCGAGCTTTCGACGTTATGGCGAACTGACGGCATTCGTTGAGGGATGGGCCCTGTATTCAGAATCGCTGGGGGAAGAACTCGGCCTGTATCAGGATCCTTACGCCAAGTTCGGCCAACTGACTTACGAGATGTGGCGCGCGGTGCGTCTGGTGGTGGATACGGGTATGCATGCCTACAAATGGGATCGGCAGCGCGCCATCAGCTACTTCAAGGAAAATGCTGCGAAAGGCGAGAACGATATTATCAATGAAATCGATCGCTACATCACGTGGCCGGGCCAGGCCCTGGCGTACAAAATCGGGCAACTCAAAATCAAGGATCTGCGCACCAAAGCGGAAAAGGATTTGGCCGAGGATTTCGATCTGCGCGAATTTCATGATGTGATCCTGCTAGGCGGATCCCTGCCGCTCGAGACGCTGGAGGCGCGGGTGAGGGACTGGCTTCGCCGGAAGGGCAAGTGATGGAGCGGGCGGATTGCAGGTATTAGCGGCGCATTTCCTATAGCTTTTTTTCCCAATTCTTGGTAGGGATTAGTTATGCCTGAAAAATCGATGAACGAAGTCCCGCGCGACGTTCGGGACCTTTACCAGAAAGGAACCGCGGCCCTTCAACGGCAGAATTTCGATTACGCCCTGGCTATCTTTCACCAAGCGTTGCAGAAGGAGCCGGGTTTCTTCGACTGCCGCCAGGCTCTCCGTGCCACTCAATACAAAAAGAACGGAAATTCCGGCGGTTTTTTCAAGAAGATGCTTGGCGGCGCCAGTTCGCAGCCGACTCTGGCCAAGGGCCAGCTTAGCCTCCGAAGCAACCCTCTGGAGGCTCTTCGGACCGCGGAACAGGTCCTCGACTCCGATCCGGCCAATACTGGCGCCCATAAGCTCGTGGCCGAGGCGGGGCTGGCCGCAGACCTGCCCAAGACGGCCGCACTCTCCCTTGAAATCCTCTTGAAGAACTCTCCCCGTGACTACGAGCTTTCCATGCTCTATGGCCGGGCTCTGGCCCAATCCGGCCAGGTGACCAAAGCGGAGAATGTTTATGCGGACCTGCAGATGGCTTATCCACACAAGGCGGAGGTATCGCAGGCACTCAAAAATCTTTCGGCTAAAAAGACAATGCAGGAAGGCGGGTATGACGCGCTCTCAGATGGCTCGGGTTCTTATCGCGATATTTTGCGCAATAAAGGTGAAGCCGAGGCTCTCGAGCAGGAGAAGCGCGAGGTAAAGAGCGAAGATGTCGCCAGCCGACTAATTCGCGAGAACGAGGCAAAATTGGCGAGCGACCCTCGCAACATCAAGCTGCTGCGCAATATCTCCGAGTTGTATAGCCAGAAAAAGGATTTCGACAAGGCCATCGAATACGCGGAGCGCATCCGAAGCACCGATGGCGGAGCCGACCCGTCCCTGGACCGCTTCATCGCCGACCTCACGCTGAAGCGCTTCGACCAGCAGCTCTCGATGTTGAATCCCAACGCTCCCGATTACGCTGAGCAGACCGCACGGGTGGAGGCTGAAAAAACTGAATTCAAGCTCACCGAATGCAAGTCTCGCGCGGATCGTTATCCAACCGATCTGCAAATCCGCTTCGAACTCGGGGAGCTTTATTTTCATGCCGGCAAGATTTCAGAAGCCATCCAGGCTTTTCAAAAGGCGCTGGCTAATCCAAATCGCAAACTCCAGGCCAATGTTTATCTTGGGCAGTGTTTTGCCCGGCGTGGCATGAATGATCTGGCAGCGGGCAAACTCCAGGACGCCTTGAAGGAGAAGCCGAACTTCGACGATGAGAAAAAAGAGATCGTTTATCTGCTTGGCTGCGTGTTCGAGAAGATGGGCAAAAAAGAAGAAGCCATCGAGCAATTTAAACAAATCTATGAAGTCGACATCGGCTACAAAGATGTCGCCGCCAAGGTGGACGCCTTCTATGGAGGGTCTTAAGCCGCGCGCCGTTCCTGCTGCTCCCGCAACATCTCAGCCTCTGCATGTAACTCGTCGAGCTGCGCCGGGCAGAGCCGATCGCCGCCCATCCGGCGGAGTTCCTCCCTGGTGATCCCCGTTTGCTGCCGGTGAGCCGCCCGCATCCTTTGGAGTTCATTCTGAGCCTCGTGCACCTCTGGGAGTGAGGCCAGGCTGCGGGGCGGACTGTTCGGACGCGCGTTCACGGCCTCGGTGAATCTCCGGGCATGCGAGTTCAGTACTTCGTCTAGTGAGGTTGCCGCCGGAAGCCGCAGGGCATCCACGCCGGCCGGAGAATCCAGTTTTCCAGCCGCCTCGGCATTGCTGGTGCAGACAAAGGTGCCATCTGAAAAGCAGCTCTGAACTTCCAGGATTTTGAAACCACCACCTGGCCGGCCCGGCGGTTTAAAATGATAAAGGTAGGCCAGCCATTTCCCATCATGCCCCGCCATGGTTTTCAGTAAGGTCCGCACGCCCTTGCTCGTTCGACGAAACGTCAGGTTTTCTTCGTTTGCCAGGAGGGTGAAGCCTCGCTCTTCCAGCCAGCGCTGGCTGGTTTCATACCAGGCCAGGTCCAGGTGACTGAATTCCGCGGTTGAGACCAACGCATACTCATAGGTTGTTTCACAAAGCGCTGCTGTACTTTCCACGATCTTGGCCGCGGCCTTGCGCATCTTCAACCGCATGCCGACCAGAGCTAATCCAACGATGCATCCGCTCAGAAATAAGATAGAGCCTGCCACCCAATCCCGGCGCCAGGTTTTCACAGGGTCGCCGACGCAGATCACTTTGGGATCGGAAGGCAGATATCGGACGCTGGCTGAGCTCCCCGGAGGATGGTGGTCATATTCCCGCTCCACCACCTGGACCTGGCGGTGAATGACCTCCCCCGCCTCGGTTTGGTATTGCAATGAGAGGAAGCACCGATCCGGTCCGCGCGATCGCCGGTTTACAGTTCGGTTGATAACCTGTGCCGTGGTGGTTTTGCCCTCCGCCGCCAATTTTGTGGAGTTCTGATAATCGTGCCAGCCCGACCAAATCAGAAACGGCCCGCCGACCAACCCGACCAGTGCCAGTACAAGACCCTTCGTTTTCATGCCACCTATTAAATCGGCTCACGGGACTTCCGTCTTCAATGGGCCGTCGATAGGATCATTGTTTCCCAGATAGTGTAAGAATGGGCGGATCGCGCCTTCCAGGCGAGCGTTGACACGCAGGGCCGAAACCATAATCTCCCGGCCGATGATTTTGAATAATCCAACCCCGCCGACTGCGCCAGCGCCGCTGACGCCCGCTCGGGTGCTCGTGGCATACCTGATCGTGGCTGTTGTGCTGCTAGGAACCCGTGCGTCCGGGGCCGAGCCCGAGTCGACCGCCAAATCCACCAACGCCATTTCAGCTAAAAAGGACGAACCCAAAAAAGACGAAGGAAAAAAGGATGAAAGCAAATTGGCCGGCACCGTTCCCGACGCGACCCGAAAGCCCGTGGTGGTGACCAATACGGTGACCATCGCCGAACAGGCCATTACTTACACGGTGGAGACAGGTATGCTGCCTCTGCTAAAGAGCGATGGGTCTCCGCGCGCGTCGGTGTTTTACATTGCGTACACCAAAAGCGGGGAGACAAACCCGGCCACCCGCCCGGTCACGTTTTGCTTCAACGGCGGGCCGGGGTCTTCGTCAGTGTGGCTCCATCTCGGTGGCCTGGGGCCACGACGGGTGAGGATGAACGAAGATGGCACCCAACCTCATCCGCCGTTCGAGATGGTGGATAATGCGTACTCCATCCTGCACACGACCGACCTCATCTTTATCGACCCGGTGGCTACAGGCTTCAGCCGTCCAGCCAAAGACGAGAAACCCGACCAGTTTTTTGGACAATCCGGCGACATCGAGTCCGTGGGCGAGTTCATTCGGCTCTGGGCGACCAGACATCTGCGCTGGCGTTCCCCAAAGTTCCTCTGCGGCGAGAGCTATGGTGTATTCCGGGCCGCTGGACTGGCGGACCATTTGCATTCGCGTTACGGGTTGTATCTCAACGGGCTGATCCTGCTTTCCGGCGTGCTCGACTTCGCGACTCTCCGTGAGGGGGCTGGCAACGATCTGCCCGCGCTGGTGTTTTTGCCCACCTACACCGCCACAGCGCAATTCCACAAGAAGCTGCCTGCGGACCTTCAGAATGACCTCCCCAAAGCCCTGGCCGAGGCGCGCGAATTCGTCCGCGGCGAATACGCCGCTGCTCTGCTCCAGGGTGCCGCGCTTCCGGACGCCGAACGCCAGAAGGTCATCGCCAAACTGGCCCGTCTCACGGGACTGTCATCCCAAATCATCGAGGACGAGGATCTGCGAGTCAACCCGGCGAAGTTTCGCGAACTGCTCCTGCGGGATCAGAACCTCATCATTGGCCGGTACGACGCCCGGATCACCGGACGAGACGCGGACAAATCATCTCAAGTGCCACGGTTCGATCCGTCCTATGCAGCCACCTATGGTCCTTTCTCAGCCGTAATGAACGCCTATCTGCGCGAAGACCTTAAGTTCGAGAACGATTTGCCGTACGAGATCCTGGCGGGTGTCGGCCCGTGGAACTTCGAGGCGCGTGACAGCTTTCCAAGTGTTGCCGCACGGCTGGCGTCAGCCATGAGCCAGAATCCCTATTTGCGTGTGCTCGTCCTTGGCAGCCTGCGCGACCTGGCTTGTCCGATCGACGGCATTCGGCATAGCATCGATCACCTCCAACTCGACCCCGCCTTACGGAAGAATATCAGCTACGCCGAATACGAGTCGGGCCATATGATGTACGTCAACCTTCCGGACCTGAAAAAACTCCAGCGTGACCTCGAAGCATTCATCACCTCAGCGGCTCGCTAATGGATTCAGCGTGCTCGCTCGTCTGGTGGCGCCTGGATTTACGCCTGGCGGATAATCCCGCGTTGCAGGCGGCCATCAAACGCGGTCATCCCGTTATCCCCCTGTTCATTTGGTCGCCCGAGGAGGAAGCGCCCTGGGAACCGGGCGGCGCGTCCCGCTGGTGGCTGCATCAATCTCTCGCAGCGCTTGATGCCGAGCTCCGAATGACGGGCTCGCGGCTTATCATCACAAAGGGGCCATCAATCACGGCGCTGCGCCGCGTCATTAAGGAAACGGGGGCCACAGCCATCTATTGGAACCGCCGCTACGAGCCCGCCGTCATCGCGCGCGATAGACATATCAAGGATGCACTGCGAGGAGAAGGACTGGAGGTGGAAAGCTTCAATGGCGCTCTTTTGCACGAGCCCTGGACGATTCAGAACCAGAGTGGCAAGCCATTCCAGGTTTTCACTCCCTTTTGGAAGAACTGTCTCACCCATCCCGACCCGCCTCCGTCGCTACCAGCACCGCGTCGGCTCAAAGCACCAAAGAAGTGGCCCAAATCCATTCCGCTCCCCGCGCTGGAACTCGAACCAAGTATCGCTTGGGATAAAGGTATGCGTTCCGTGTGGCGACCGGGGGCAGTCGGCGCTCGCCGGGAGCTCAGCCGATTTTTGCGCGAGGCCGTGGCTTGGTACGCTGAGAACCGGAATCGGCCGGACCGAACGGGTACATCCCGGCTTTCGCCGCATCTGCATTTCGGGGAGATTACTCCCAGGCAAATCTGGCACGCGCTGCGAGATCATGCTAGCGCGGGTGGAATTCCCGAGGAGAGCTGGCGCGGTTCTCAATTCCTCACCGAGATCGGCTGGAGGGAGTTTGCACATCATTTGCTCTATCACTTCCCGCGGACGCCGACCGAGCCGCTCCGTGCTGACTTTAAGCGGTTTCCCTGGCGGAAAGAGGCTGCCTTTCTCAAAGCCTGGCAGAAAGGCCTCACGGGATATCCGATCGTGGACGCCGGTATGCGCGAACTTTGGACCACGGGTTGGATGCACAATCGTGTTCGCATGCTCGTGGCGTCCTTTCTTGTCAAAGACCTCCTGATCTCGTGGCAGGAGGGCGCAGCGTGGTTCTGGGACACACTCGTCGATGCCGACCTGGCGCAAAATACCCTCGGCTGGCAATGGACCGCTGGCTGTGGCGCGGATGCCGCACCCTACTTTCGCGTATTCAACCCGTCAACCCAGGGCGAGAAGTTCGATCCGGAGGGCGCCTACGTTCGCAGATGGTGCCCCGAGTTAAAGGACCTGCCGGATGACTGGATTCATGCCCCATGGGATTCCCCCATCGAAGTTCTGGACCGTGCTGGGATTGAGCTTGGTCGAACCTATCCCGAGCGCATCGTAAGTCACTCCATCGCCCGCGAGATTGCATTGGAAGCCTTCGCAAAGCTGAAACGCTAATTAGACAGGCTGGCTGGCGCTCCGGGGGTTGAAGGTCCTCATGTGTTCCCAAATGATGCCGCGCATTTCCTTTTGCGCATTTCGCGGCGCTTCACTACTCTTCCACAAACCAAAACAGGATCATTATGAAAACGTTGATCTGCATCTCCTTCGTACTCTGCGCGATTCTCCTTCAAACCCGCGCCGCGACCCCTCTCCCTGTGGTCGAAGAGATCGAATGGCAGCCTTTCGTGGCCCAAATTCGGCGATTAGCTGAGGCGCTGGAATCGATCGGAAGCCCGCTTTCGGCGGAGGCCCAATCAGCACTCGCCGGCACCGAGTCAAAGGCGGCACTTCGCAAAATCCAGGACGCTCTCGATCCGCTCTGCTTGTTCCTCGTCCAGATCAATCCGGAGATGCGCGTCAAAGTCGCCCAGGGGCCGGCCAACCCCGAATTGATGGAACAAGGATGGCGCAACTTTCTCGTGAAGGTGGTGAATGACTCCGGCACCAAGGCGCAACTTCGCGCCGAGAGCCCTAACGCAAAGTCCCTCAGCGGATCGCCGCAATCTGATGTCGCTGATCGTTGGCTGGATTTGGCCATGTTCGACCAGGCCCCGCTCAAGAAACCCCTGGGGGGCCTCGGAGTTGAATATCGCATCATCCAACTCCTCAGCCGAGATGCCGGGAAGCGCGAGGCCAAGGTCTCCTTCAATGTCGGGCAGGGTACCCAGGATCTCGGCTTTCGAAACGACGCGGACGTCCTGTTTGAGTGTCTTCCGGCTCGCGCCATTAAACTGCGCGTGCAGGACGAAGCCGGGGAACCCACGACTGCTTCGTTCATCATTCGTGACTCGAAGAAGCGCGTTTATCCGCCACAAACCAAGCGCCTCGCCCCGGATTTTTCCTTCCATCCCCAGGTGTATCGGCACGATGGAGAGACGGTTCGCTTGCCAGATGGGGTTTACGAGGTTGAGTTCTCTCGCGGGCCAGAGTCGATCACGAAGAAACAATCGATCAAGGTGGACTCGGGTACCACTGAACTCGCGTTCAAAGTCGAGCGGTGGATCGATCCTTCCAAGATGGGGTGGTGGTCAGGCGACCATCATATCCATGCCGCCGGCTGCGCGCATTACGTAAAGCCGACGGAGGGTGTTTTGGCCGAGGACATGATCCGTCACGTCATGGGCGAAGATTTAAAAGTGGGCGCGAATCTCACCTGGGGTCCCTGCTTCGATTACCAAAAACAATTCTTTTGCGGTGCGGTGGACAAGGTCTCGCAATATCCCTACCTGCTGCGTTACGACATCGAGGTTTCCGGCTTCGGCTCTCACCAATCAGGCCACCTCTGCTTGCTGCGGCTCAAGGAGCAGATGTATCCCGGGGGGGATTCCTCGGGGCATTGGCCAACGCTCTGCCTGAACACACTTCGTTGGGCCAAAAAACAAGGCGCGCTGTGCGGCCCCGCGCATTCGGGTTGGGGCCTGGCTGTTTCCGGCACTACTCTGCCCACCTATGAAGTGCCCAAGTTCGATGGCATCGGAGCAAACGAGTACATTGTTGATGTTACGCATGAAGTGGCCGGGCCGGAGGACAAACCTGTACCCGCGGTTGATTTTCTTTCAATGGTCGATACGCCCTACACCTGGGAACTGAACATGTGGTATCACACCCTCAACGCAGGTTTTCGCACCCGTATCAGCGGGGAGACCGACTTCCCTTGCATCTATGGAGAGAAGGTCGGCCTGGGCCGCAGCTACGTGAAACTTGACGGCAAGCTCGAGTACAACGAATGGTGTGAAAGTATTCGCCAGGGTCGTAACTATGTGAGCGATGGCAAGAGCCATCTGTTAAACTTCAAAGTCAACGATCTGGCCATGGGCGAGTCCGGAAGCGAATTGCGCTTGGAGAAGCCGGGCCAAGTCCATGTTCGTGCGCAAGTCGCTGCGATGCTCTCTGAAGCGGCGCCTGAAAAGCGAAAGCCGCTCAAGATCGATCAAAAGCCATATTGGGACCTGGAGCGGGCTCGCGTCGAGACCTCCCGCAGAGTGCCGGTGGAAGTCCTTGTGAACGGAGTGTCCGTTGGCCGCAAAGAGATTGTGGCGGACGGAGCGATTCGCGACATCGCATTCGATGTGCCCATCGAACGCAGCAGTTGGGTGGCTCTGCGGATTTTGCCTTCCTCTCATACGAACCCTATTTTTATCCTCGTGGATGGGAAGCCGATTCGTTCGAAGAAAAGCATTGAATGGTGCCTGAAAGGGGTGGATCAATGCTGGAGCAAGAAGGAGCAGTTTATCCGCCCCGCGGAAATCGAAGACGCCAAACAAGCTTACGCGCATGCGCGCACAATTTACAAATCCCGGCTGGACGAAGCCACCGAGTAGTTGAATACTCGGCTGGTGAAGGCGTCCAAACGCTCAGTCGAGCGCGCGCGCCTTGCTGAGCAAAGGTTTTAATGCCCAGACTGATTTGCCAAAGCGGAATGGATTCTGATCTCGTCTATGACTTGCGTCTGGGCGTGAACAAACTTGGCCGCTTGCCGGACAATACCTTCCAAATCGACCATGAGACCATCTCCTCGCACCATTGCGAAATCTCCTGGCTGGATGATGGCGTTATCAAAGTGCGGGACTGCGACTCCACGAATGGGACATTCATCAACGACCAACCCATTAAGGAAGGCAAGTTGGGCACCGGACAGATTCTGCGGCTGGGCGATGTGGAGTTTGCCCTGGATTCCGCCGAGGCGAACATCTCAGTTCCTGATCTGAAGGCGGGCATTCGAACCCGGCCCGCCACCCTGGAAAGTGGCCTCATCCCGTGCTTTAACCACTGGGACCTTCCTGCGGTCGCACGATGCAAACAGTGCAAACGTGAGTATTGTGCCCAGTGCATTCACATCCTCCATCGCCTCGGGGGCAAGCTCATGAAGCTTTGTCCGGATTGCAGCGGCGAAATGGAACCTTTGCCCAACCGAGATGATCTGAAGCGGCGAAAAAAATCGTTCTTTGGCAAGATCAAAGAAACCCTCAAGATTAGTCGGAAGAATTGAACTGGAAGAGAGGTGGTGCGCGTAGCAGGACTTGAACCTGCACGAGTGCGTCCGCAGCGAACTCCAAACCGCGCAGCCAATCCTCCGGGTAAAAACTTGCTAGATTATTGTTCGGGCGGCTTTCTCTCCGCCCTTTTCAGCTTAATCTTCTCGGCTGCCAGCCGTTCCAAGAGACTCAGGTTCGTTCCAAATCGCGGCTCGATTTCCGGCAAGCCGAGCTCCTTGCGGAGCACGTTCTCGATCAGAAGCGAGCGCGGCCACTCCTTCTCTACGCATAAGCGATCGACTGCCGCCACGAACTCTTCCGGCAGCCAAACACTAACGTTCCTACGCCCCGCGGTGCGGTGTTTTGTTCTTGCCCGATTGGCGTTGTTTTCTTCTTTTCCCATACATCCCCCTATTAAGCCGTGCAAGGCCCAAAAACAACAGCAAAGTAACAGGGCTTCCCTGCCGTGCTTCTCCCATGAAGTGGAAAAGATACGCACACATAAATGCTCAACCCGGCCAAGCCTCGGGCCCCTCGTTACTGTTCATCGATCGAGAGGGTTACTCCGTGGGCAAAGTGGAAAGAATCTTTCGGATCTCCTCTCTCAGCGCGGGTAAGTGTTTATCCACGGTTTCCCAAACGATCTTGCCGTTGATCCGAAAATAGTCATGCACCAGAATATTCCTCATGCCAGCGATCTGTTTCCAAGGGATGGCTGGATAACGCTGCCGGATTGCCGGATCAATGCTGCGGACTGCTTCCCCCATGATCATTAAATGATGCACCATCCAAACCTGAATCAACGGGCTCGAATCAAAGGCGGCTTTCCCTTTAGTTTGTTCGGACTCTATTTTGTCGATGGCATCAAGTATGTCCTGAAGGCGGCTGCGCAGGTTCCTCATAGCAGAATAGCTTCCCTGAGCACGCGATCGCGCATGTGGGGCTTGAGACCATCCTCGGTGACCACATCCACGCGGCACTTGAGTAACTCCTTCAAGTCCTCGAGAAATCCGCCTAGATCGAAAAGAGAACAACCTGGCTTTGTATTGATCAAGAGGTCCACATCACTGTTTTCAGTATTCTCGCCGCGCGCGACGGACCCGAACACCCTCACGTCGCTGGCGAGATAGCGCTCAGCCAGGCCCAGGATCTCCCCACGTTGTTCGGCAAGTGACCGCAGAGTTATCATTCCTCACGAGGATAGAGCAGCCTTCGGGGCAAGAAAAGGGTGTTTTGGATGGGGCGGGGGATGCTTCCCGCATGGTTACATTTCCAAAGATGTCTTCGATTGGTTGAAAATCGGATTCGGACGTGGTGCGCGTAGCAGGACTTGAACCTGCACGGCTTGCGCCACTACCACCTCAAAGTAGCGTGTCTGCCAATTCCACCATACGCGCAACCAGACTCATAATGAACCAGCCGGTCAGTCTTTCGGCAAGGGATTTTTTGGATTGAAGCAGCCCCCGCTGCTCTATAGCCCGCTCACGGCAGCTTGGATGTGACCTCGTTCGTGCTGAAGTGGATGTAAGGAAAGCATTCGGGGATGTGTGAATCCCAGATACCGTGGCGGCTCCAGACCCATCCCCCTGAATCCTTGGCGGGCGGATCGGCTTTGTAAGTATTAAAGCGAGAAAAATCCATCCGCCAGGTGTCGCCATTTTTCGGAGGCAGTGAGCGTCCATCTGGTCTGGCCAGCCATTCCATGCCACGCCAGGGGAACGCCAGTTCAACCGTCCACCCCTTATCCCTGTCCTTGTCGTCGTTCACGGTCCCGTCGATGTGGACGGCAGTACGCTTACCGGGAAAGTGCCACTCAAACTGACCCAGCCGCTCCCCGCGCGGGTGGGTTTTGAAATCGACCCCATTGAAGGGCTTGAGTTTGGATCGCGCGAACTCTGGCGCTCGCGAAAAGCCGGTTTTGTCGTAAGCCTCTTGCCAGATGAAGAAGACCTCGTAGGTGGTGTTGAACCCGTTGACCTCGAACTCGTAATAACTGTCGCGGCCAGCGATGAACACTTCTACGTCATTGTCGTAGTAAATCGGAGAGTTGTTGGTGGTAAACTTCGCGTGCACGTGTGGTTCCTCGACGCGGAAAGCAATATACAAGTTTGTCTCGTCCCAAAGCAAACTGGCCTTCGTGTCGTGAAGTGTCGGCTTCCCGCTCAGAATATCGACAAAGCGCGGAGACTGCGGGGCCTTCCGCCAGGCCTCCTCATCCAGCCGCCCATCAATCTTGAGCGGCTGAGTTACCCGGTAGGCGTTGTAATGAGCAATTTCATTCTCGGGACACGGAAACTTTGCGCCAGCTTGCTCTTGCCCTAGCACCGGGTTCAGCATACCGAACAGGAAGCACGCTACCAGCAGCACCCATTCACGAAAGCGGTAGAACCAACGAGACGTTGATCTCGTGCGTTTTCCTTTGCCGCGTTCCTCGGGTTTCGAGGGGTTGATCGATCCAGTTTTCACTTTGGGTGGTGGTCCTATGATCCAAACAACAGTTAACGGCGCCGCTGGTTCAGAGCCATCCCACCCACCTTGGCCTCGGCCATCGCAGCGGGTTTACCCAAGGGCAGATCGATCCGAGCGCAAAATGCCAGTTCCGGATCGCCTCGTTCTATCAAACTCTGGCAAAGGATTAGCAGGCTCGGCTGCACCTTGAGCGTGGAGGTCTTGCCATTCAGTCCCAATGTGATCGGCTTTGAGAAATCCACCAATCGGCTGTCCAACATCACCGCCGCCGCGGTCACGTTGGTCGTGGTTGTCACCGTCAACGCGTTATCACGGCAGGTCGCGTCGATTTCCTGCTTTTTGCCAGGTGCGGTCGTGCGCAGCCAGAAGAAGCTTCGCACCACTTTGTCAGTCATCAACCAGGTCAGTTCGCGGGGCACCGGGTTGCGTATCGCCGCGTACATATCCTTGATTTTATCGCGATCCGGCAGCCCAGTGTGCCCATTGCCTTTGATGAGCTGGAACGTGACGGGGTAAATGTCTTTCCGATCTCCACGCAACGTCTCGATTTGTTCATTGAACTTAACGCAGCGCTCATAGCGGCCATAGGCAGTGTCCTTGTCTCCGACCATGTATGAAAAGATCGTGTTCCGCAACGTCTTGCCCGTCGTTTCGCCATCGGTGGGCGCGGAGGCGGATGCATGGATGGCCGCGAATCGATCGGGGATCTTCGGGCCGATCGCGAATGCGCCATAGCCACCATGCGAGTAACCCATGAGGAAAACCTTGTTCGGATCCACATCACCCCACAGGAGGAACTGCCGCACCAAGTTCTCGATCAGCGGATACACATACACATCATAGAACCCATTCCAGGTGTCATTGGGAGCGCGTAACGCCAGGTAAAGGTAGCCGCCCGCTTCGGCGTGATCTTTGTAATAGCGCTTCATAACTTCCCACTGGCTGTCGTTTACTTGTTTGGGCGCTCCGCCGCCGCCGTGCATGGCAATAAAAAGTGGCCAGCCGTCACGCGGCTTGTTCCCAACCGTCTTCACCGTGTATGGGCTGATATATTTCTCGAACCGAGCCTGCTTTTGCTCGAAATCCTTTTTGGTCTCGGCACAGGCCGGCGATTCGCAATAAGCCTTCCAGGCTGCCGCTCGTACGAGCGCCTCATCGCTTCGCAGCAGCTTTTCCAAGTTGCTCGAGAACTTCCATTTGCTTTGCTTCCCGGTGGGCAGGGCGAAGAACTCTGCGAGGGCACTATGCAGTTTTTTTTCGTTCGCGAAGGAAAGAGAGTTCGTTGGTCGTGCCGGCACATAGCAGACCATAGAGGGCGCCGTTAAGCTCGGGGTCTCGTTCATGGCCAGAACCATTAGAGGTGGAAGATTGGTCTCTGCTTTGACGTTCTGCCTCATGATCCGGCCATCAAATTCCGCTTCCAAAATGTAGGAATGGTTTTTCCTCAGGTCGAAAGGGATGATGTCATTCAAGTCCGCGCTCTCATCCCGGCTCAGGCCCTCCAGTTTCGCCTTGGGGTCGCTCGCATCAATGACTCTGACCTTGGCTGCGATTCGCTTTCCCGCGGGCCTGTCCAACACCTTGACCAGTAACCGCACGGAATCATTGTTTTGGGGATGGGATTTAGGGGTATATCGATCGGTGACGTTCACTGCGGCGACGTATTGCACATCCTTCGCCCAAACCATGGGAAACGCGAGACCGGTGCGCTTGAAACTGGTGGCATAGATTGCGTGTTCGGGCACATCTTTCAAAGCCTGTGAGGCGTCATGCGTGAACCAGGCACGGTCCAGCCCCTTGCTGTCCGGCTCAGCGGCGCCAGTGAAGTGCCAGCCAGCGTCCCAAATTTCCACCCAGGTATGGTTTCCGCGGTTATTGAACCACAGGGGTGTGCCCACCAGTCGTGCCGGAACTCCCACGGACCGGCAAGCGTCCACCAACAACACGGAAAGTCCAGTGCAGGACGCGAGTCCACTCCTAATGGATTCCAATGGGCTTTGATCCGCTTTCTTGCGTTCGGTCGAGTATTTCACCTGCACGAGCTTGAACAGCTTCTGGTTCAGGCGCTGGGCCGCCTCGGTGGGTGTCTTGCAATCCACAATTAAAGGAGCGCATTTCTCGCGGAGGAACTGGCGCCAGTCATCTCGCGCTTCATTGATGGAAGCGTAGGGGAGAATGTCGTCGAGAAAGATATCCTTTGGCACGATCGATGCCCAGGGGGCATTCGTCCACGCTTCGTAGGCCAGGCTCACATTTTTCAGAAGATAATCGGCGGTGAGCCGGTTTAGGTCAGGCTCCGGCATGTTCTCAATCAAGAATTGCAACCCCTCGCGTTGAGCACTTGGAACTATGGCGAGTGCCTTGACCAACTCTGCTTGATTGCCTGGCGCCTGCTCGAGCCGGCGCTGGACGGTCGAACTCCACCACATGTCCGGCGGGGTCGCAGCGAGCGGGAAGCCCCAGAGAACGAAAAACCCAGCCAACAGCCTGGGAGTTAGTTTTGACATGCTTGAAGATTGCCATGTTCCCACCGAAATCAATAGCGCAAAAACAATCCCCCTCACCCACTTAAGCCATCTTAGGCTTGAAGTTCACCTGCGAAAGGAGTCGTGGTTTAGTTCGACGCATTCTCCTAAAACCACTGTAATCCAGGTTGTTTTTGTGTATTGTTACGAGACCGAATGGACATTGTTCTGACAACACTGAATGCGAAATACATTCACGCGGCGTTCGGCCTGCGTTACCTCCTGGCAAATCTGGCGGAATTGCAGCCCCGAGCTTGCCTGATCGAATTTGATATTAATCAGCGACCGCTTGACATCGCAGAGCTCCTACTTGCCGGAAACCCGAGGATCGTCGGTTTCGGAGTTTATATTTGGAACGTGTCGGAGACTGCTGAAGTCGTGGCGGCCATCAAGCGCGTGCGACCCGAGGTGACGGTTATTCTGGGCGGACCTGAAGTGAGTTATGAGGTGGAGCAGCAACACATCGTCACGCTGGCTGACTACGTTATCACGGGTGAAGCGGACCTGAAATTTCGCGAGGTCTGCCGAGAAATCCTGAGAGGAGAAGCGCCTAAAGCCAAAATTATTGCGGCTGAACTTCCTGATTTCGCCCATCTGCAGTTACCCTACGACCTTTATACCGACGAGGACCTGGCTCACCGCGTTGTCTATGTGGAAGCTTCGCGCGGTTGCCCGTTCACCTGCGAGTTTTGCCTTTCCTCACTGGAGATTCCCGTGCGGCAGGCGCCATTGCCGATCCTGCTGGACCACTTGCAGCGGTTGCTTGACCGAGGCTTGAATCAGTTCAAGTTCGTGGACCGCACTTTCAATCTCAATCTGGCGGTGAGCAAAACGTTGCTTCAGTTCTTCCTCGACCGGTACCGCCCGGGATTGTTCCTGCACTTTGAGATGATCCCGGATCGGCTCCCCGAAGCGCTGCGGGACATTATCTCCAAATTTCCTCCCGGGGTTTTGCAATTTGAAGTGGGCATCCAATCGTTCAATGAGGAGGTGTGCAAACTCATTAGCCGCCGGCAGGACACAGGCCGCCTAGAGGACAACTTCCATTTTCTACGCAGCCAGACCGGTGTTCACATCCACGCAGACCTCATCGCCGGGCTACCGGGCGAAACGCTCGAGAGCTTCGGGGAAGGATTCGACCGGCTGCTGGCGCTGCGGCCACAAGAAATTCAAGTGGGCATTCTTAAACGCCTGAGGGGCACGCCAATCGTTCGGCACGATGCGGAGTGGCAGATGCGCTACAACCCGAATCCGCCTTACGAAATTCTTCAAAATCGGCTACTCGATTTTTCCACCTTGCAGCGCCTGCGCAGGTTCGCCCGCTATTGGGATCTGGTGGGCAACAGCGGCAACTTTGTAGAAACGGCCCCGCTCATCTGGAGCAACACGCGCTCGCCGTTCCAGGCGTTTATGAATTGGGCAGAGTGGCTCTACTCCCAAATCGGGAGAACGGACAGCATTGCCCTGGCCAGGCTTGCGGAGTTGCTCTTTCGATACCTAACGGAGGATCGGAAGCTCGATGCCCCGGCCGTCGCGCGGAGCCTGGGGCGCGATTACCAAAGAGGCGGACGGCGGGAGCCACCTGAGTTCCTGAGGCCCTATCTCGCTCCCGCGGAGCAACAAAAAACGCCGACCCTGCGCGTGAGGGGGCTAAAACGGCAGGCCAGGCACTTGGGCCATTCAATCGCGCAGCCCGAGATCAGCCGGCGTATTCCCGGTCCTTGATGATACCTGGTTGGGGTACCGGGTATTTGCCGTTTGCGTCGGCCTTCACGGGAGGCGGCGAATCCAGATCGACCAATTTGTCCACGTCCGGAGCAAACTCGTGCTTCGAGTTCAGCATCTCCTCGAAAGTGATTTCCTGACCGGTATGCGCGGCCATGCGTCCCATCGAAGTGACGAGGCTGGCTTCCACGCCGCGCTTCACTTCGCTGTAGGGCTTGTCCTGCCGAATCGCATCCACCAAATCGTTCCATTCGTTCAAATAGGGATCCTGCTCTTCCTTTTTCACCACAGAGGTCCAGATTTTGTTTGGCGATTTGGGATTACGATCCGCCTTTTGGGTCTTCCAAATACTGGAGGGCAAGCCGCAATCGTTGGCAGCGGAAACCACCGCCATGCCTTTGGTGCCATGAGCGGCGCTATGGTAGATAGGCGCGCAGCCGTCGATACAACGGCCATCCATAATGAATTTTGCGCCATCCGCGAAGGTGTACTCGACAGAATAGGTGTCGAAGTTCTGGTCGATATACTCAATCCCGTCCGGGCTTTTTCGGTAATGCCGACCTCCGAGAGCTTGAGCGCTCACGGGCCACGCATTTTTCATCCAGCAGAGGTGGTCGATGTGATGGATGTAAAAGTCACTATAGCAGCCGCCGCTGGCCCAGAGAAAACTATGGAAGCGCTGGATTTGGTAGGCCAGCTCGCTGATACCTTCCGGTTTTGGCAGGGACCGCATCGAAGCCGCCGGCCCATGCATGCGATAACCCCGCAGCAGCATAATGTCACCAATCTGGCCGTCCTGGATGCGCTTATGCAATTCCTGCATGGCGCGGCTGTGTCGCGACATGAGGCCGACGCCGACTTTCAGGTTCCTGGAGTTGGCATCCTCAGCCAGTTTGAGCATCCGGCGCGAAGTCGGGCCGTCCGCAGTCAAAGGCTTTTCCATGAACACGTTGAGGCCTTTTTCAATGGCGTAGGTAAAGTGAACCCAACGAAACGCCAAGGGAGTGGTCAGGATGACGATATCGCCGGGTTTGAGCGAATCCATCGCGTGTTTGTAACCGTCGAAACCGATGAACTTCTTGTCATCGGGCACATCGACCGAATCGCCATGCGCGGCCTTGATGCTCTTGTAACTTGTCTTGAGCCGGTTATCGAACACATCGGCCATGGCCGTGAGCGCGATGGGACCCTTCTTTTTCACATCCAGGGCGTTATTGGCCGCCCCGGTGCCGCGTCCGCCGCAGCCGACCAGGGCTATCGAAAGCGTGTTGTTTTCGGCAGCATGGACATGTGGGATCGTCACGCCGGCGAGAGCCGAAGCTGCGGTGAAATAGCCTGCGCTTTTTAGGAAATCGCGCCTGGAAGAGAGATTTTCTGGGGTCTCGTTCATAAGTTAACTTTCCAGACGCTCCCGCCATGGCATCAATTCAGATTTTGCTCGGCAAACCCCTGCGGGGCTGATAGGGCCTACGCCGGTCGATCGTTCCTGTTTATGAACAATTTCATTTCCCGTCGCGAAATGATCAGGACCTCGGGTGCAGCCACGCTGGGCATGCTGGCTGCCGGCAACCAGCTCGATGCGGCCGAAGGAAGTCCATCCGTAATACAGATGGATCCCACGCCACTGTTTGAGCTGTCGCCCAGGCTCTACATGCAGTTCATGGAACCGCTTGGCACCACGGATGGTTCGGTGGAAGCCTCCTGGAATCATCTCGAGAACAAGTGGCGTCCGGACTTGATCGAAGCCACCCGGGAACTTGCTCCACCGATGCTGCGGTGGGGCGGCCTCTTCAGCGGCTATTACCGCTGGCGCGAGGGAGTGGGGCCACGCGCCCGGCGCAAGCCCATGCACAACCTGGCGTGGGGCGGCATGGAGAGCAACCAGGTTGGAACCGCGGAGTTTGTGGATTTCTGCAAACAAGCGGGGGCGGAACCGCTCATGTGCGTCAACTTCGAATCGGAGGGAGATCCCGGATGGGCGGTCAATGCTCTCGGCGAAGCCCGCGCGGGTGATGCCGCCGAGGCGGCCGCCTGGGTAGGTTATTGCAATGATCCCGGCAATGCGGAGCGCATCGACCATGGTCTGCGAGATCCATTGCCGATTAAGTATTGGCAACTGGGCAATGAAACCTCTTTCAGCGGCAAAAGGTTCAAGCGCGATATGGCCATCGCCAAAACGATCGAATTCAGCCGGGCCATGCGCAAGGCGGATCCATCCATCAAGCTGATTGGCTGGGGGGACAGCGGTTGGGCTTCGGCCATGATCGAACGCGCCGGCGAGCACATTGACTTCCTGGCTTTTCATCACCTGTTTGATCCGGGTGCGCCGTTGAACGACCACGAATTTCGGAAGGATCCGGCGGCCACATGGGATGCGCTGATGAATTCCGTCAAACGCCAGGAGCGCAAGCTCTCGGAGATGCGCCAGCAGGTCCAGGGCAAGTCGATCCCGCTCGCGATGACCGAATGCCATTTTACCATGCGCGGCAGAAACCGGTGCGACCTCAACTCCGCCTGGGCGACGGGGGTTGCCTATGCCCGGTTTATGAATCTGCACCAGCGATTCGGCGACATCCTGAAGATCGCGAACATCGGGGACTTTTGCGGGACGCGCTGGCAAACCAACGTGATTATGATTCCAACCCCCGGGGGCAAGTCGTATCTCATGCCCGTGGGCAAAGTGGCGGCGCTCTACCGGAAGCACACCGGCCAGCAGCATGTGCGCGTGACCGGCGGGCCGCCGGACCTGGACGTTGTCGGAAGCCGCACCGGCAACACCTTCTACCTGCACATCGCGAACACAAACCGGACTCAGGCACGGAAGTTCAGGCTCGAGATCCTGGGCCATGCCATCGAGTCCTGCGAAGCATTTCAGATTGCTGCGGATCCGTTTGTCGAGATCCTTGCGGCCGAGAAAGACCCGATGGTCGCCGGACGGAAGCCGCTCATTGGCGGAGAAGCCTGGGAGTTCCCTGCGGCGTCCGTGAGCACGATCGAGGTGCGGGCGCATCCCGCTGCGTAACCTGATTTCGCTGGGATCAAAGCTATCCATTGTATAATGAATTGTATGCGAGTTTTCATCGGACTACTCATCGGCGGACAAATGCTGGCGGCTCGGGGCAAACCAAATGCGCCCGAGGTTACTTTCAACCAGCAGATTGCGCCGATTATCTACCGGAACTGTTCCGGGTGCCATCGGCCTGGAGAAGCCGCGCCGTTTCCGCTCCTCTCCTATCAGGATGCCGAAAAAAAAGGCAAGACCATCGCCAAGGCGACCGGTGCGCGCACGATGCCACCGTGGAAAGCGGAGCCGGCCTCGTTTCCGTACCGTGACGAGCGGAGATTGAGCGAGGGCGAGATCACGCTGATCCAATCCTGGGTGGAACAAGGCATGCCAGAAGGAACCGGCGAAAAGCCGAAGCCACCTGCGTTCATGTCGGGCTGGCAGCTTGGAGAACCCGATCTGGTTGTCGAAATGCCGGACGGCTTCCATGTCCCCGCCGAAGGGCCGGACATCTATAGGAACATTCCGGTCCAGCTTGGACTGACGGAGGACAAGTGGATGACCGCGATCGACCTGCGGCCCTCGGCCCGGGCCGCGGTGCACCATGTGCTTTATTTCGCGGACCCAAGCGGCCGGATTCATGGGCGCCCCCGGCAGGGCACTGAACCGGGATTCAGTGGCATGAGGGCCGGCGGGGCTTCCATCCCGCTGGGAGGCTGGGCGTTGGGGGCCCAACCGCACTTCTATCCGGAAGGCTTTGCCTTGCACGTGCCAAAAGGCTCGGATCTGGTGGTGCAGTATCACTTTCATCCGACGGGCAAACCCGAAAATGAAAAGTCGTTGATCGGACTTTACTTCGCAAAACGAGCTCCGGATCGCTCGCTCACACGCATTCAAATGCCGCCGGCATATTCCCTCTTTTCCGGCCTGGACATTCCAGCCGGCCAAAGCGACTTCGTGATTCGTGACTCATACACGCTGCCGGTGGCGGTCGATGCGCTGGGCGCGGGCGCACATGCCCACTACATTGGCAAACAACTCAAGCTGACCGCTACTCTCCCGGACGGTGA
>JADMIO011011069.1_pt1 | contig 89230 bp, 81 predicted proteins | sample 8958161 | NCBI WGS metagenome assembly JADMIO01 (sample SAMN16585339, study PRJNA669376) | soil metagenome | isolation source: Crop rotation soil | place: USA: Cullars Rotation, Alabama | collected 2011
GCGACAACTTGTCCACGTGGAATTCTAAGCTTAGGATCCCAATGTGCTGGAAAGAAAATCCATGATCTCGCTCATGCGGGCCTGGATGATGCTGGCAAGGTTCTTCACTGATATTTCTTTCGGCGCCATACCACGCAGACCTGGGATCGTAATAAATGCATTCGATTTGGCTTCATCGCTCAGTGCACTTCCGAATTGTATCTTCATCTGCTCAGCCTGTGTTTTCAAAACACCAAGACCTGTTTTAATATCATTGGTGATATTCTCTCCGCCGAATGGGATCACTGCGGTATGCTTCAATATACCTTCATAAAAAACGGCGAGGTCTGTTGTTCCACCGCCAATATCAACGATGGCAACACCGGCTTCAAGATCCTGGTCGCACATAACAGCTGCTGCAGAGGCCAATGGCTGAAGCACGAGGTCCTTTGTTCTCAAGCCTGCTTTTTCAACGCTGCGGTTGATATTGCGTATCGCATTCTTATCACCGGTGATGATATGGAAGTTGGCTCCCACTTTTACACCGCTGTAACCGATCGGGTTCGGTATGTTCTGGAAATTATCAACAGTGAATTCCTGCGGGATCACGTCAATGATCTGGTCGCCTGCGGGTATATAAGTACGATACTGGTCAGCAACGAGACGATCGATCTCTTCCTGTCTTATCTCTTCTTCTATTGACTGGCGAACGATATCGCCTCTTGTCTGTAAACTTTTTATATGGTGCCCGGCAATACCAACATATACTTCTCCGATCTCCAGGTTAGGGTTGGAATCGTAGCAATTCTTCAATGCCATTTCAATGGCTTTGATGGTCTGGTCGATGTTCAACACCATACCATGCTGTACACCATTGCTGTTGGCACGGCCAAAACCGAGTATTTCCAGCTTGCCATATTCATTTTTACGGCCTGCAATGGCAGCGATCTTGGTGGTGCCGATATCAAGGCCTACGATAATGGGTTGTTCCTGATTCATAATTGTATTTTTTGTGTTTGTGTTTTGTTTGGTTAATAGTTCATGGTTGATGGTTCATAGTGCAGCCTTTATACAAGCGTTCCTATGAACCATGGACCATATGCTATGAACTGTTAATGAACATTTTTCCTGGGCATCGTTATTTTAGGTTGTTGCTTGTTTTGCATAGGTTTTGGATCGGTCATTGTTTTTACATTCCGGCCTTTTACATTGCCTGTGGCCGGGTTGGATCTTAAAGCAGGTAGGTTGGTCGTCTGCTCTTCCTGTGGTTTCGGTTCTTCGTAAGTATTGGATGGTTGTGCAGAATCGTCCCGTTCGATTGATTGCTGTACAATAGTACTGTCAACTGTATTACGTTCATTATCCTGTTGCTGGATAAGTTGTAAAGAGTCATTTGTTTGTTGTTGTGCCCTCGCAACGATCATCTGCATGATCTGTAGGGTGCGGATCGAATCAGCAGTTATGTCTGCCGCATCTTTCTTCTTTGCCACCACCTGGTTCTTATACTGCACATTGATCACACTGTACCTTTTCCAGCCGGCCTTCACCATTATTTCTTTATAGAACAGCTGAAGTTTATTGAACTTTTCTTCCACATCGGATGCATCTCCGAACACGATGACCTGGTTGCCGATCTTGGGTACCATTTCAAACAGCCTGTCTGCATTTATATCCACCTGTTCGATCATCGCCATCCTGAATGAGTCGGCCTGTAATGCAAGGCTCACCGTTCTGATATCCATCAGCAGGCTGCTGTCTGCCCGCGACAAAACTTTTTTGTCAGATGGAAAATTGGTGAATACCGGTAACCTGGCTGAGAACTTTTCACTCAATGGCAATATGGCAAGTTCATCGTCGATATAAAAAGTAGCGCCTGATGAGGTGAATACCCTGGCAATAGGTTCCCTTTCATAAACATTCACCTGCAGTATTTCGTTATTATCAAAGAACAATTGCGCCGTTTTGATCCATATATTCCTTTGCAGTGCCGTTTCCATCTGTTTTAAATTGAAAGAACCAATGGCTTTGCCAACGGGATCTTCTGTTTCAATGGCAGTGATGGAATTCAGGATATCTTTTTTATCTACAAAGAAGTTGTTATTGACGCCTTTGATATTTATTTCCACGCCACGGCAGTGCTGGGCATCTTTCTTTTTTATTGCTGCTACCAGCAATACCAGCATACCCGCTCCAAAAACGCTCCACAGCGTAATGCCCAGGATATTTTTAATGCTATATCGTTTTTTATCTTCCAACTATCTTTTTTATAGGTTCAACCAATGTATCTATATCCCCTGCTCCTGCCGTTATCAATAATTCCGTTTTATTTTTTTGTATCCAATCCACCAGGTCATTCTTTGAAAGGATCCTTTTATTACTGTTCTTCATCCTGTCCAGTATCATCCTGCTGCTTACTCCTTCCATTGGCAGTTCCCTTGCGGGATAAATGGGAAGAAGGATCACTTCATCTGCCTGGTCAAGACTTTCAGCAAACCCATCAGCCAGGTCCTTTGTCCTGCTGTACAGGTGTGGCTGAAATACCACCGTACATTTCTTCTTACTGAACAATGCTTTCGCTCCCTTTATCAATGCCATCAGTTCTGCCGGGTGATGAGCATAATCATCAATGAACACCTGGCGATCATTCTTCACTATATATTCAAATCTTCTTTTTACTCCCCTGAAATCGGCCACCGCTTTTTTGATCTTATCATCATCGATCTTCAAACGCTTGGCAACTGTTATTGCCGCGATCGCATTCTCGATATTATGCTGGCCACCCATGTTGAGCACTACATCAGCTATCTTTTCGCCTTTGATCAAAATATCAAAACAATAACTGCCGTTATTCATTTTAATATCTGATGCATAGGCATCTGCTCCTTTATCCTGCAGGTGATAAGTAAGATGGTTAGCCACTTTAAGATCTACAGCTCTCTTCAATCCAAACTTGCTTATCAATAAACCACCAGGCTTTATTTTAGCGCTAAAATCAATAAAGGCCTGCTCCATATTTTCTGCAGTGCCATAGATATCCAGGTGATCCGGGTCCATGGAACTGATGATGGCAATGTCAGGACTGAGTTTTAAAAAGCTCCTGTCATATTCATCCGCTTCTGCCACACATACATTTTTTTCGCTGCTCCAGAAATTGCTATCATAGTTAACAGCAATACCTCCAAGGAAAGCATTGCAGCCATACCCGCTATGCCTGAGTATGTGCGCCACCATGGTGCTGGTTGTTGTTTTGCCGTGCGTTCCTGCAATACATATATTGAAAGAACTGTTGGTTATAGCACCCAGCACATCACTTCTCTTCACCACTTCGTAGTTGTTCTGCAGAAAATAATTCAGCTCTGCGTGATCCTTTGGAACAGCCGGTGTATAAACCACCATGTCTGTTTCCTTGTCAATGAACTTTATGTTGTCTTCAAAATGAACTCCTATTCCTTCTGCTGCGAGTTGCTTTGTGAGCGCCGTTTCTGTTTTGTCATATCCGTTCACCACAACTCCTTTCGATCTGAAATATCTTGCCAGCGCACTCATCCCGATACCGCCGATCCCTAAAAAAAATACCCGCTTTATATTTTTTATATCCTTCATTATATGCTCCTCAATATTTCCTTTGCAATGATCTCATCTGCATTTGATATCCCAAGCTTACCAATATTGTTTGCCAGTTCCAGTTGCTTTGCCTTGTCTTTCGACAAACCCATTATCGCCGGCACCAATTGGTTCAATGCTTCACTGTCTTTTATCATTATGCCGGCATTTTTATTTACAAGGTTCTGTGCATTTACCGTTTGGTGATCTTCCGCTGCATAAGGGAAGGGCACAAACACCACAGCTTTCTTCATCACACATAATTCTGCGATCGCCATCGCCCCGCTCCTGCTGATCACGAGGTCGGCAGCAGCATAGGCATTTTCCATCTGCCTGATAAAATCATCCACCCAAACATTCGATCTTCCTTTTGCCCTCGCCTTTCCTTTTTCAGCATAAGGCTTCCCCGTTTGCCAAACCAGCTGCATTCCGTTCTTCTCAAATTCATCCAGGTCTTTGTCCAATGCTTCGTTTATATTTTTTGCGCCAAGGCTTCCGCCGATCGATAGCACGGTTTGTTTTGCAGGATCCAATCCAAAGAACTTTATGCCTTCTTCTCTTGATATCCTGCTCTGTGAAATGACTGATCTTACCGGGTTACCCGTTACCATGATCTTGTCTGCGGGAAAGAATTTTTCCATTCCGTCGCTCGCAACAAAGACCTTCGTCGCTTTTTTTCCAAGCATAATATTGCTCTTGCCGGCAAAAGAATTACTCTCATGAATGAAAGAAGGAATTTTTTTTGCCTGTGCTGTTCGCAATACGGGGAAGCTGGAATATCCTCCCACTCCTATCACAGCTGTTGGTTGAAAGGTTTTGAATATCCTTCTCACCTGGAAAAAACTTTTTACCAGTTTAAATGGCAACCCGATATTTTTTATCAAAGAGCTCCTGTTAAAACCTGCTATATCCAGTCCTTCAATTGTAAATCCTGCCTGCGGTATCTTTTCCATTTCCATCTTTCCCTTTGCACCTACAAACAATATTTTTGTTTCAGGTTCCAGTTTCAATATGGCGTTTGCAATTGCAATTGCCGGGAAAATATGTCCGCCTGTTCCTCCTCCTGCTATGATGATCCGTTTATTCATTTACAACAACAGGTTGTTCTTTTCCTTCCAGCTGTTCCACGTTCCTCGCAACACTTAAAATGATACCGATGGACAGGCAGGTGAATAAAAAACTGCTTCCACCCATGCTCACCAACGGCAGCGTAACACCCGTATTAGGAAAAATATTTACGTTAACACCCATATTAGCTATTGCCTGTATCACCAGCATGAAACTAAGCGCCAGCGCCAGGAATGCACCAAATGCATAAGGGCATTTGCGGTATAACCTGATGCACCGGTACAAGAAGAGCAGGTACACAAAGACCATGAACATTCCTCCTATCAATCCATACTCTTCCAGTATGATCGCAAAAATGAAATCGCTGTAAGAATGCGGTAAAAAATTCCTTTGCTTGCTGTTGCCGGGTCCTACGCCAAACCAGCTGCCGCTTGCAATAGCGATCTTTGCCTGGTTAAGCTGGTATTGTTTTTCATTTGCATCTTCTTTGCTGCTGTATATGAAAGCCTGGATGCGGCCGATCCATGTAGGTACACGCCCTACAGACAGTATCGCCGGCAATTCTTTTGACCTTTGTTCTTTTTTATCATAAGTGCTCATTGCGATCAGTAATAAAAAGGTCACAGGGATAGCAGCGATACCAACCGTCAATAAGATATGTTTTGTCCTCACCCTGCCGATGAACATAAGCAAGAGGCTTGTTCCCCCGATGATCAAAGCAGTGGAAAGATTTGATGGCATTATCAATAAACAAATGATCGCTACCGGTATGATGATGGGTAAAAATCCTTTCTTAAAATCCTTGATCACATTCTGTTTACGGCTCAGCAATAAACTCAGGTACATGAATAAAGCCAGCTTGGCCAGATCGGATGTCTGGAATGTCATGTTGATAACGGGCAATTTTATCCAGCGGCTTCCCTGGTTTATCTCTTCACCAAAGAATTGAGTGTATATAAGTAATGGAATAGAGACAAGGAATAATATTTTGGCAACCCTTGCATAGATGGTATAATTCACCCTATGTGCAAAGTAGACGATCAGTACTCCCAGTATGATCAGCCCGAATTGTTTGAACAGGTAGCTTTCCGTGCTTTTACTGTATTTATATGCCAGGGAGCCAGTGCTGCTATAAACAACCAATAAACTTACAAGGGTAAGGATCACAACGATGCCCCAGATCACACGGTCGCCCCTGGTCTTGCTTGCCAGGCTGCCACCCATATTACTGATCTTCGGTGTAAAGAATGTCCTTATGTTTACTTGTTCTGCCATATTGCTAAGAGGTCAAAAGAGAGAAAGAGGACAAGAGCATTTCATTTATGGCTCCTTTTCTCTTTCATATTCATTGTTATAATTCTTTTACTGCTTTTTTAAACTGGTTGCCCCTGTCCTCATAATTTTTGAACAGGTCAAAGCTTGCGCATGCAGGGCTGAGCAATACCACATCGCCCTTGCTCGCAAAATGAAAAGCCGATCTCACGGCATCCATTGCATTATCGGTGTTCACCATCAGTGAAACAATATGCCCGAATGCCTCATGTATCTTCCTGTTCTCGGTTCCCATGCAAACAATTGCCTTTACTTTTTCCTTCACCAGTTCTTCCAGCAATGAATAATCATTCCCTTTATCAACACCTCCCAATATCAGTATCACAGGTTTTTCCATGCTTTCCAAAGCGTACCAGGTACTGTTCACATTGGTAGCTTTGCTGTCGTTGATGAATTCCACGTTCTTGATCGTTGCCACTGTCTCCATCCTGTGCTCAAGGCTTTCAAAGGTTTGCAGCGCTTCTCTTATCTTTTCTTTACGGATATCAACCGCTGTAGCTGCCAGGCTTGCAGCCATACTGTTATACTGGTTGTGCTTTCCTTTCAAAGCAAAGTCTTCTATACTCATCCTCATTTCTTCATTTTTCCATTTCAGGTGCATCTTTGCGTTCAGCAAATATGCTCCCTGTGGCAGTTGTTTACTCATGGTAAAGGGGGCTAGTGTTGATTTAATGGGATATTTTCCGATGGATTGGTTAGTGACATCATCATCGAGGTTATAAATAAAAACGTCTTCAGCCTGCTGGTTCATCGTAATGCGGAACTTGCTGCTGATATAATTCTCGATCTTATAATTATACCTGTCAAGATGATCTTCTGTAATATTGGTAAGCACGGCTACATCGGGGCGGAAGGTTTTGATATCATCCAGCTGAAATGAGCTCACTTCCGTTACATACAATTGTTTCGGGTCTTCTGCCACCTGGCGTGCAAATGAATAACCGATATTGCCCACCATTGCACAGTTGGCCCCTGCTGTCTTGCAGATATGATAGGTCAATGCAGTGGTGGTGGTCTTCCCGTTGCTCCCGGTAATGGCAATGATCTTACTATCGCCTTTGTACCGGTAGGCGAATTCGATCTCGCTGATGATGCCGATACCCTTCGCCCTGATCTGTTTTACCAGTTCATTCTTTTCAGGTATGCCGGGACTCTTCATCACTTCATTTGCATTTAATATTTTTTCTGCCGTATGCATGTTCTCTTCAAAATCTATATTGTTGACCTGCAGGTCCATCTTATAATTTTCCCTGATCGGGCCGCTATCACTCACAAATACATCATATCCTTTTTGTTTAGCCAGCAAGGCTGTACCGATACCGCTCTCGCCAGCTCCCAATATGACCAATCGTTTCTTCATTTTTAATTCACGTTTCAATCGCTCCTCATAGGATCAAAAAAATGGTTTTTCACTAGCATAGAATTTAACAGGCAGTGTTGCCGGTAGGGTACAGTTTTCATAAAACGGACCTTCAAATTGAAAAACTTAATCTTTTCATAAGATGCCAGTTTGGTTTTTCAATACAAACTTTACCTCAACTTCAATGTCACTATTGCCATTACAACACTTAATATTGTTATGATCCAGAAGCGCACAGCTATCTTACTCTCATGGTATCCAAGTTTCTGGTAATGATGATGGAGGGGGCTCATCAGGAACACCCTTCTTCCTTCACCATATTTCTTCCTTGTATATTTGAAATAAGCAACCTGTATCACCACACTTACATTCTCTACCAGGAATACAAAACAGAAGAATGGTATCAGTAATTCCTTGCGCACGATGATGGCAAGCGCAGCAATGATGCCCCCCAACGCCAGGCTGCCCGTATCTCCCATAAAAACCTGGGCGGGGTAAGAGTTATACCAAAGAAACCCGATACATGCTCCTACGAAAGCTGCAATAAAGATTGACAACTCACTCAGGTTCGGTATATACATGATGTTGAGGTATTCAGCGAATTTTATGTTACCGCTTACATAAGCAAATATGCCAAGCCCGATACCAATGACCGCACTCACACCTGTTGCCAATCCGTCTAAACCATCTGTTATATTAGCGCCATTGCTCACCGCGGTTACAATGAATATGACGATGATGATATAAAGGATGTACGCATAGCTCTCCCAGCTTTTGGGTAATAACCTTGTATAGTTAAATTCGTGGTTCTTTACAAACGGAATAGTCGTTATTGGTGTCTTAACAATCGCAAATGCATGCTGCTTGCCGTCGATCTTTACTACGTGAAATGAATCGGTTGCCAGGTGTTCGCCACGACGTAAAACAGAATCCTTCACATATTGTATGTTCGGGTTATATACTTCTCTTTCGACAACCACGCTTGGAGTAAAATAAAGTGTTGCTCCTACAATGATCCCAAGCATTACCTGGCCAAATATTTTGAATTTCCCGGCCAAGCCATCACTGTCACTTTTTTTATACGTGACGCCTTTTGCCTGTGCGATCCTTTTTGCCCTGATCTTGAGATAATCATCGATGAAACCTATCATCCCCAGCCATACGGTACACACCAGCATCAGGCGGATGTAAACTTTTTCTAGGTTCGTAAAAAGCAATGTTGGGATGATGATGGCGAGAATAATGATGATGCCCCCCATTGTTGGCGTTCCTTTTTTCTGTTGCTCACCTGCGAGGCCAAGATCCCTTACTGATTCCCCCAGTTGTCTTTTCTGTAGGAACCTGATCAATCTCCTGCCGTAAACTGTTGTAATCACTAATGACAACAGCAATGCAAGCATTACCCTGAAGCTTGTGAAGCGCCACAGGTTACTGCCGGGGAAGGTGAATCCTTCGTCTGTCAGCCATTTAAATAAGTGATAGAACATAATTCAGTTTACGGTTAGCGGTTTACAGTTTGCAGTTAAGATGTTCGCTGCATGCTGTAAACTGCCAGTCGTTTTATTTTTCTAATAATTCAAACATTTCCTTCAACACCTTCTTATCATCAAAATCAGACTTCACTCCTTTTATATCCTGGTATTTCTCGTGCCCCTTTCCTGCTACCAGTATGATGTCACTCCCATTCGCCAGGTTCACTGCAGTTTTAATTGCTTCTTTCCTGTCGGCAATGGAAAGCACTTTTTTTTTTGCTGCCGTATTTACTCCTGCCTGCATGTCTTTCAGGATCTCGAGCGGATCTTCACTTCTTGGATTGTCAGAAGTAAGGATCACTTTATCGCTATACTCGCAGGCAACTTCAGCCATCACGGGGCGTTTTGTTTTATCCCTGTCTCCCCCGCATCCCACTACGGTAATGATCTGTTCATTTCCCTGCCTTAATTTTTTTATGGTAGCCAGCACATTTAATAATGCATCCGGTGTGTGGGCATAATCCACGATACCTGTTACTTTTTCTTTTTGGCTGACCATATAATCGAAGCGGCCTTCAGCGCCATCAAGACTGCTAAGTACCTGCAACGCCTGGTCTTTGTCTTCTCCCAGGCAAACTGCTGCTCCATATACTGCCAGCAGGTTGTATGCGTTGAATTCACCGATCAGCCTGAAGTAAACTTCTTTATCATTCATTATCATGTGCAACCCTTCCAGGCTGTTATCCAAAACCTTTCCTTTGAAATCAGCCAGCGTCTTTAAGCTGTAGAAATATTTTTTGGCGCTGGTATTCTGCAGCATTACAGCTCCTCTTTTATCATCTGCGTTGCTTATGGCAAATGCCGATGAAGGAAGTTTATCGAACCAGGATTTTTTAACCCTGATGTATTCATCGAATGTTTTATGATAATCGAGATGATCGTGTGTTATATTACTGAAGATGGCGGCAGCGAATTGCAAACCGGCGATGCGTTCCTGGTAAATGGCATGGCTGCTGCATTCCATGAATACATGAGTGCACCCGGCATCTGCCATTTGTTTCAGCAATGCGTTCAGGCTAACAGCATCAGGTGTGGTATGTGTTGAGGGGATGACCCGGTCATCTACCTGGTTCTGCACGGTGCTAACCAGTCCGCATTTATATCCCAATGCATTGAAGAGTTTCCATAACAATGTAGCGATCGTTGTTTTGCCGTTCGTTCCAGTTACGCCAACTAGCTTCATCTTCAATGAAGGCTCACCATAAAAATTATGACTCAGGTAACCGGCTGCGATGGCACAATCTTCCACCATCACATATGTGACATGTTCATTAACAGTATCCGGCAATTTTTCACAAATGACAGCAACAGCGCCTTTTTCAATTGCGCTTTGAATGAATACCTGGCCATCTGCCACCGTTCCTTTCATTGCAATAAAGCAGGAGCCGGGTTGCACTTTCCGAGAATCGATAACGATATCCTTAATTCCGATATTGGTATTACCCTTTACCGAGCGAATAGAAACTTTATATAGTATCTCCTGTAATGTCAATTCAGTATTAAAGCGATTGTTTGTGTTTTATTAAAATTTGTCCCCGCTGCTATGGACTGATTCACTACCCTGCCGCGGCCGGTAGCAGATACTTTCAGCCCCATATTCTCCAGCAGATACACCGCATCTTTCAACCCCATTCCCACAACATTGGGTGTTGTGGATGATGTACCGGAATAAGATGTTATATTCAGGATGCCTGCATTATTTTTCAATTGCACCGATCTCCATGAGCCCGAGCTGGCGGAATCAACATAGGGAAGCCTGAGCCCGTTGAAAACGGTATTCAATTCATTCTTCAAACCGAAATAGCTATACAGCGAGCTATCCCATGTATTGTTCACCATATATTTTTTGTTACCCAGGTAAGTGCTGTATATCCTGTCACTGATCTCTTTGAATACCGTACCGGAAACATCGGCGCCATAGATCAGTTTTGATTCCATGCTGTTCTGTATCACCACTGCGATCGTATATTTTGGCTGCTCAGCGGGAAAATACCCGATGAATGATGCCTGGTAGATCTTATTGCCTTTATTATATCCTTTATTGTTCATGGCAGTAACTGCAGTGCCCGTTTTACCGGCGATACGGTAGGTGCTGTCTTTTATTTTTCTTGCAGTGCCATGTTCACTTTCTACTACGCCCAGCAAACATTCTTTGAGTTGCGCAAGGGTTTGATCACTGCATATCTTATCCACCAATACCTCTGGCTGGATCGATCTTACTTCCACACCATAATTCCTTATCGAACTAACGAGGTAAGGCTTCATCATCTTTCCATTATTGGCAACGGCATTATACAGCATGAGCATGTGCAACGGTGTGACCAACTCTTCATATCCATGCGCCATAAAAGGGATCGTTGTTTTGCTCCAGCTTTTGCTTCCTGCTTTCTTAATATATGGCCAACCGGAAGAAGCGGTGAGATCAATTCCTGTCAGTGTATCAAGCCTTAATTGATGCAGGTGATTAATGAATTTGGAGGGTTGCTCATGGTAATACTGGTCTGCCAGTTTTGCGAATGCCACATTACTACTTCTTTCAAATGCATCTTTCACTGTCAGCTGTCCTGCGCCCAGGTGTGAATCCCTGATCATTAGTCCATAAAAATTTTTAGACCCGCCTTCACAATCAACAATTGAATTCATGTCTACATATTTGTCTTCAAACAGGCTGATGATCGTCGCTAACTTGAAAATGGACCCGGGCTCTGTTGCCTTACCGATACCATAGTTGAGATCTTCGGCATAAGAACCATCGCTTTGTTTTCCGAGGTTGGCGATCGCTTTTATCTTCCCGGTGTTTGTTTCCATCACGATAGCAGTTCCGTGTAAAGAATTGTTGCCGATCATCATTCTCATCAATGCACTTTCCGTAATGTCCTGCATGTAAGTATCCAGGGTTGATATGATGTCTTTACCATTCTCAGGCTCTACATCACCTCCGTCAACCGGCAGGTAAGCCCCGGCTATATACCTCACCAATTGCTGTCCTGTTTTACCTTTCAGCAGGCTATCATAACGCTGTTCCAGTCCCACTTTACTCGCATTATCCCTGGATAGACCGATGGTCCTGTTGGCCAGTAAAACATAAGGGTTGATGCGCTTATCCCTTGAATCGATGATAAATCCGCTTTTATTTTTTCCGAGTTTTACCAAAGGAAAATCCCTGAGTGCCTGGTATTCTGAAAAAGAAATCTTCTTTTTCAGTGAATAATACCTGTCTTTATTTCTATATGCCAGTTGCAATTCTTTTTTATAAGCTGCCTCGGTCTTATCGTTAAAAAGATCCGCCAGTGATCTGCTCAGTGTATCTACATTGTCCTTGAATCTTTTACCATTCTTTTCCCTTAGCCCTTCAGCACCAAAATCAACAAACACATCAAATACAGGAACGGAAGTACTAAGCATGTTTCCATCTTCACTGTAAATGGTGCCGCGTTCTGCATCGATTGGCAGGTATCTTAAGTGCATACTGTCGCCCATGCTTGTCCAGAATTTTCCTTCTACCCGCTGGATATAAAAAGCACGGCCGATCACTATAGCACTCAAGACGATCATGCCGAGGAAACAGAGGTAGACTCTCCACAGTATGTCATTTTTAATTTCCAAATCTCAAATTGTAGGTTCGATAAGCTTTAATTCTTTGTTTCGCCTAATACAATTGGCGGCGATACCATTTCCTTTAATCCCAGCGGTTCAACAGCCCTGATCAGTTCACTTGCTTTGCTACGGAAGATCACTTCACTCTTGACTGTTTTGTATTCATACTCCAGTTCTTTTATATGTTTTTCCGTTGCACTTATTTTCCTAACGAGTTTATCTGCATAGTGACCGTTGTATATATATAATACTGCCAGCGCAGCCAGAAACAGAAAGAAAGGAATATTCTTCACCACCCATTTCTGAGCAATGAATTTTTTCCAGTCCGTTTTCTGACTTACCGGTTGAGTTTCTTTTATTTTACTTTCTGCCATTATGCTGTTTGTTGACTATTGTTTAAAACTTTTACTTTTTTTCAGCCACCCTCAACTTGGCGCTTCTTGATCTTGGATTTTCCTTTAATTCCTTTTCAGTTGCGGTGATCGGCTTTTTTGTCACGAGCTTAAATGGATTTTCAAGCCTGCTGCCATAGACATCGTCTATCATGGTATCTTCAAAACTGCCGGTACGAAAAAAATTCTTTACGATCCTGTCTTCAAGTGAATGGAAAGTGATGATAGCCACTCTTCCCTGCGGTGCAAGTACAGCAGCTGTTTGCTCCAGCAATTCCCTTAATGCACCCAATTCATCATTCACTTCGATACGTAGTGCCTGGAATACCTGGGCCAGATATTTTTGGGGATTACCTTTTACCACTGGCTGTATCGCTGATTTGAATTCACTGATGGTTCTGATCGGAGCCAGTGTTCTTTGCTGTACGATCGCTCTTGCCAATGTTTTTGAATTGCTGACCTCGCCATACCGCTCAAACATTTTATGGAGCTGTGCCTCGGTAAAATCTTTGAGTATAGTTGCTGCGGTGATCTTCTGCCGCTGGTCCATACGCATATCCAGGGCTGCATCAAAACGGGTGGAAAAGCCACGGCCTGCTTCATCGAACTGGTGACTGGAAACGCCGAGATCTGCAAGGATGCCATTTACTTCGGTGACCTTGTTCAATCGCAGAAAGCGTTGCAGGTGGCGAAAATTCTGAGAGATGAAGATCACTCTTTCATCATCAGGAAGATTTTTTATCGCAGCTTCATCCTGGTCAAAGACAATTAATTTGCCTTTATCATTTAATTGCTGCAGTATAGCAAGACTATGACCACCACCACCGAATGTGCAGTCCACATAAATACCGCCGGGCCTGATATGCAGGCCATCGATAACTTCTTTCAATAGTACCGGCGTGTGATATTCAGAAGGTTTCCCTGTTGATCCGTTAATTAGTTTCGATTGTCTTTTCTCATTCATCATACGTTTAACTAATTAACCATTGAACAAATCAACCCACTGTCTTATTCATCACTTCATTTGCCAGGTCGCTGAAAGATTGTGGTGTAAAAGTTTCAAAGAACTGTTTGTACTTATTCTTATCCCAGATCTCAATTTTGTTGATCGCCGAAACGAGGACGATGTCCTTTTCCAGCCCCGCGTGTTCTGTAAGGTTTTTGGGTAAAAGCAAACGACCAGCAGTATCCAATTCCAGTTGCGTAGCGCCATTCAAAAAGTAACGCCTGAATTCTCTTACCTTAGGGTCAAAATCATTTAGTTTGCTGATCTCAGAAAATATAGGTTCCCAGCTTTGGAGAGGATATAAGGTGAGGCATTTTTCAAAACCCCGGTTAATTATGAAATGGGCAGCCCCCTCTTCCGGCAATTGCTTTTTAAAGCCTGCCGGTAAAAGAAAACGCCCCTTTGCATCTAAAGTGGCCTCATATTCACCGAGGAAACCGATCATTTTCAATAATTTAGCCCTATTTCACCAAATATTTCCACAAAATAACACTTTTTCCCACTTCACAAAGTATTTTGTATCAATCTTTTTTATCCCCAAAGCCGGTCGCAGGCTGGCAAAGGATTTACTCAGGATTTGGTGAATGAAGCTGTGAAATGAATGTGGAAAGCTGTGGATTGCTGTGGATTACTCAAAACCTAAACTAATGATGGCCCCTGCAGGATACTCAGGTACTCCCTTACTAAAGAAGCTTGGTATAAAGCCTGAGATGAAGATCATTGTTTTGAATGAACCCGACAATTATTTTGAATTACTGGAGTCAGATATATCAGCCCAGTACATTTCACCCAATGGAACAGCAGACTTTATACATCTTTTTGCAAAAGACAATAAAGCTTTTGAAGCAGGAATGAAAAAGATCCTGGTACTGTGTAAAAAGAATACTTCCCTGGTCGTTTGGGTATCATGGTACAAGAAAAGTGCAGGTATCAAAACTGATATAACAGAAGATTCAATAAGGAACTTTGCATTAAAGCATGGGCTTGTTGATATAAAAGTATGTGCAGTAAGTGATGTGTGGAGTGGTTTAAAACTGGTGGTTCCCGTTTCTAAAAGGTAGATCTATTTTGCCAGTGGAATAGTGATACAAAAAGTACTTCCCTTCCCTAATATACTTTCAGCTTTGATGTTTCCCCGATGTGCATCTACCATGGTTTTCACATAACTAAGGCCAAGGCCGAAACCTTTTACATTGTGCACATTTCCCGTATGTGCCCGGTAAAATTTTTCAAATATCTTGTTCAGTGTTTCCTTGTTCATACCGATACCATTATCTTCTATTTTTATCTTAAGCTGGTTGCCGGCATTTTGCGTGCTCAGTTTTATATGAAGGTTGTCTTTTGAATATTTTACAGCATTGTCAAGCAGGTTATTTATTAAGTTGGTGAAATGTACCTCATCTGCCATGATCATATGCCTTTCTGCATCCAGGTGCACTTCCATCTGACCCTGCTTTTCCTCGATCTGTAAATGGATATTGTTTAATGCACTATTGATAAGATCGTGTGCAGACAATCTTTTTAGATTCAATTGCACTTCCTGCTTGTCCAGCAATGCAGCCTGCAGGATGGTCTCCACCTGCTTGTTCATCCTTTTATTTTCCTCCTTGATGATCCCTGTGAAGTAGGTCGTCTTCTCTTTATCACTCGATACCTTTTCATTCTTCAGGGCATCCACTGCCAGTGAGATCGTAGCCAGCGGGGTTTTGAATTCATGCGTCATGTTGTTGATAAAATCAGACTTGATCTCACTCAATTTTTTCTGCTTCAATAATGTCCGTATTGTGATAAAGAATGCAGTGGTGATTATAAGGGTGAAAAATACAGCTCCCAGGATAAACCAGATCATCTCTTTCCACACCAGTGTTTTTTGGTTGGGCACGATAACAGAAAGCAGTTCTTCACTCACAAGGTTCTCAAAATTGCTTCCGCTTGGAGGTTCAAGTGCATACACATGCCGCAGGTTATTGGTATCCTCGTAGTACTTAAAAAAATCATTGCTGTAAACCATTTCACCATTCAGCGTATTCGTTCTTACATTGAATTCGAAGGGATAATTCTGAAGGTTATTCTTATTGAATGCCATACGGATGATATCCGCTATCTCATCTTTTGAAAACCGTTTAATGACAGAAGGCTTGAAATATTGCATCTGCAGTTTATCACCCGGAAAAAGCAGGTCACTTTTTTTAGGTAATGGAACAAGAGAGCTTTTTTCCTGTGTGAGTATGGTAGCAGCGTGATCAACCGCACGCAGAATATTCTCCTCTACCTGCTTGTCCTTTGCATCCCTTGCACTTTGGATCCAGAGTATCTGGAAAAAAATAAGCCCCAGTAATGAAAGGAGGATCAGTATGGTTATGATAGGAAAAATTCTCTTCATTACTGTAAAGATAGATCAGTAAAGACCGCTAAAATAGTGTAAAACTATCAAACATTAAATTTAACTAAGGTTTAGTCTTTAACGTGAAAAAACTACCTGACTATACCTCATTTTTTACAATTAAATCCTACTTTAGAATCATGATTCAACCTGGTCCGGGCATATTGCTGATAGCAGATCCTTTTTTAAAAGATCCGAACTTTATACGCACGGTTGTTATTCTTTGTGAGCACCAGCAACAGGGTAGCTTTGGTTTTGTACTGAATAAGCAGATCGAACAATCACTGGGGGAACTGATCACTGAATTAGAGGGTTACCAATTACCTGTTTATTATGGAGGACCAGTGCAAATGAATACTATCCATTTCCTGCACCAATACCCGGACCTCATTCCAGATTCACAGAAGATCGCCAGCGATATCTACTGGGGAGGAAATTTTGAAACAGTAACAGCGCTCATTAAAAACAAAAGCATTGATTTTTCCAGGATCAAATTCTTCGTTGGATACAGCGGCTGGGGTGATGGGCAACTGGACAATGAACTGAAAGAAAAAAGCTGGCTTACAGTATCAGCCACCCGCAACCTTGTTTTTGAAACCCAGCATGATGAAGTATGGAAAGGAAGCCTTCAGCATCTAGGCGGCGATTACGAAATGATGATCAACTTCCCGATCGATCCCCAATTGAACTGATTAGCCTTATCTTCATAAAAATTTACCTTGCTTTATTCTCTTTTAAAAATACCGGCAAAGTTTGCACTGAAGATATATTGCAGACAGGTGCTGATCAATAAAAAAGAGATCCTGCAAAGCGAAGGCCCATTGCTCATCGCGGCCAATCATCCCAATTCTTTTTTAGACGCCATTATTTTAGCAACGCTTTTTGATCAACCGATCTTTTCACTCGCCAGGGGCGATGCTTTTGCAAATAATTTTTACAGCCGGTTACTAAGGTCATTGAATATGTTTCCCGTGTACAGGATCTCCGAAGGAGTAGAAAACCTGGAGAACAATTATGCAACATTCGATGATTGCCAGCAGCTCTTTAAAAAAAATGGTGTGGTACTTATTTTCAGTGAAGGAAGGTGTATCAACGAATGGCGGCTTCGTCCTTTGAAAAAAGGTACGGCAAGACTCGCCTTCAGTGCCTGGCAAAACGGGACAGTATTAAAGGTCTTACCGACAGGTATCAATTATAGTTCTTTCAGTGTTTTCGGAAAGAATATGCAGATCAATTTTGGAGAGATGATCACTCAAAACGATTTTGATCTTTCTGATTCTTTCGGAAACAACATCAACAATTTCAACAACATTCTCCGGAAACAACTGGAGCAACTGGTAATACAGGCCGACAAAAAAGAAACTGCTGCGATCAAAGAAAAATTTGAAGTGCCTCAATCCTTTTTAAAAAAGATACTCTTATTTATCCCTGCTGTTATAGGCTGGATAACCAGTGCACCTTTGTATTACCCGATAAAAAAGTTTACGTCAGTAAAAGCGTCTCACAACGATCATTATGATTCGGTAATGGTGGGACTTCTCTTTATTCTTTATCCCATTTATTTATTACTTATTGCTTTATTGCTGTTTTGGCTGATCGGGAGCTGGTATTGGCTGGCTGTATTTGTTGTACTTCCATTCTGTGCCTGGAGTTGTGTACAATTGAAAAACCAATTCTGATCAGGGCACAAAAAAGCCCACGCAATGCATGGGCTAATTATTCGAGGATCAATTATTAAATTTCGGATGCTCCTTCCACCAGGACAGTGGTTTTGTTATTTAGGACTTCTACAAAACCACTTTTGATAGCATAAGAAGAAGTTGCAGTTTTGTCTTTCAATATTTTCAACTTACCTTCTTTCAGTGCACTTACCATGGGAGCATGTTTGTCGAGCACTTCAAACAAACCGGCGATACCCGGCAATTGTACTCCGTATACATCGCCGCTGAATATCTTTTGCTCCGGTGTTAAAATTTCTAATGTCATAATTAAACTTTAGCTGCTTCCATCAATTTCTTTCCTTTCTCGATAGCATCTTCCAAAGTACCCACCAGGTTGAAGGCTGCTTCAGGATACTCATCCACTTCGCCATCCATGATGGCGTTGAAACCGCGGATCGTATCTTCAATTGGCACCAACACACCTTTAAGTCCGGTGAACTGCTCAGCCACAAAGAATGGCTGGCTGAGGAAACGCTGTACTTTACGTGCCCTTGATACTACCAGCTTATCTTCATCACTCAATTCATCGAGACCAAGGATCGCGATGATATCCTGTAATTCTTTATAACGCTGTAAAATTAATTTTACACGGTTAGCGCAATTATAATGTTCATCACCCACGATCTGCGGAGTAAGTATCCTTGAAGTAGAATCCAGGGGATCCACCGCAGGATAGATACCAAGGTCAGCGATCTTACGGCTCAATACCGTTGTCGCATCAAGGTGAGCGAAGGTTGTTGCGGGCGCCGGATCGGTAAGGTCATCCGCAGGTACATACACCGCCTGAACGGAAGTGATAGAACCATTTTTTGTAGAAGTGATCCTTTCCTGCATCAATCCCATCTCAGTTGCAAGTGTTGGCTGGTATCCCACCGCTGATGGCATACGGCCAAGCAACGCAGACACTTCAGATCCTGCCTGTGTGAAACGGAAGATATTATCAACAAAGAATAAGATATCTTTTCCCTGGCCTTTACCATCCCCATCGCGGAAATATTCCGCAACCGTCAACCCGCTCAACGCCACACGTGCCCTTGCTCCGGGTGGTTCATTCATTTGTCCGAATACGAATGTTGCTTTTGATTCTTTCAGGTCATCCATATTCACTGCGCTCAGGTCCCATCCACCTTCTTCCATACTGTGCTTGAACTTATCGCCGTAATTCATGATACCTGCTTCGATCATCTCACGCATAAGGTCATTTCCTTCCCTTGTACGTTCACCAACACCGGCAAATACCGATACCCCACTATATGCTTTTGCGATATTATTGATAAGTTCCTGGATCAATACTGTTTTTCCCACACCGGCACCACCAAACAAACCGATCTTACCACCCTTTGCATAAGGTTCGATAAGGTCGATTACTTTGATGCCGGTAAATAATATTTCATTGGCTGTACTAAGATTTTCGAACATCGGAGGCTTGGCATGTATGGGGCGGCCACCAACTTTACTAACCTGTGGAAGGCCATCGATCGCATCGCCTGTTACATTGAACAAACGGCCCTTAATGGCATCACCTACTGGCATTGCTATCGGCTTACCGGTATCTGTGACCACTGTCCCCCTTACCAAACCCTCAGTTCCGTCCATCGCAATGGTACGGACACTGTCCTCACCGAGGTGCTGCTGCACTTCAAGTACAAGGGTATCCCCATTTTCACGTTTTATTTCCAATGAATTCAAAATTTCCGGAAGTTTGCTGTCGCTGTCGAACTGAACGTCAACCACGGCGCCAATAATTGATTTTATCTTACCCGTATTAGCCATAAATGATATTTAATTATAATGAGGTCTGAATTTGAGCGGCAAAGGTAAGGGATGGAGTTTAAAATTTGAAATTTGGGCAACCCCTTTTTAGAGAATAATTATATCCTGATTTGGAACCCTGCAAAATCGGCTGAAAGGCTGTCCAGGCAGGTGATATCGGTTATTCTACGGTAAAAGGAAGCACTCTTAAAACTAACACATGTCCCCACGCTTTAAAAAAATTTTGCGGTTTTCTTTTATAGCGGTCAACATCCTGTCCGTGACTCTGTATTTATTGGCTTGCCTCACCCCCTTTATCAACCCGGGAAAATCCTGGTTCATTGCCATGCTTGGATTGGCATTTCCTTTCCTGTTTATTTTGGTCTTATTTTTTCTGATCTGCTGGATCTTCCGCCGGTCCCGCTGGGCATTTCTGTGTGTTGCCGCCTTATTATTAAGCTGGAAACAGGTATCTGTGATGTTCAGTTTTCATTTTCCTGCAAAATTCAAAGCCGAAAAATCAACCGCTACTTTAAGGGTGATGACATGGAATCTTTCCAGCTGGGGTGAATCCAACAGGTCGGATGGAAAAAGATCGGATTACCAGGATGAGATGGTGCAGGTTATCAAAAACAGCAATGCCGATGTGCTCTGTTTCCAGGAATATCTTTTCTTAAAGAATAAACAATACAGGGATTCCATCATCCCGGCATTACAAGAGAGTGGGTACCGCTATGCTTATTTCGTCCAGACGAATTATACATATCATATTTACAAAACGACAACGCTAACTGCGATGGCGATCCTGTCGAAATATCCTATTACAGACTCAGCACATTTTTTTTATACCGAAGATCAATATGCCGAACCACTTATTTATGCAGACATGAAGATCAACAATCAAACCATAAGAATCTTTTCTGTTCACCTGCAATCTGTGATGTTTGGAAGCCGGCAGTATAATACACTGCAAAACCTGGAGGATCCGTCGAAGGCAAGTATTAAAGAATCGAAAGCCATCGCTTATAAATTAAGAAATGCTTATGTCAACAGGGCTGGGCAGTCAGAAATGCTCAATAAAAAAGTAAAAGAAAGCCCTTACCCGGTTGTTATTTGCGGAGACTTCAACGATGTTCCGAATTCTTACAGCTATTTCACAGCAAGGGGTGAATTGCAGGATGCATTTCTGAAAAAGGGTTTTGGTTTTGGTAAGACATTTCAAATGATCTCACCAACACTCAGGATTGATTATATACTGGCAGACAGGAAATTTGATGTGTTGCAATTCGACAGGATCAAAGTTCCTTATTCGGACCATTACCCCATTGTTGCAGATCTTATGCTTACAAAGGAATAGCTTTAAATACCAACGCAGCAATTAATCCGCCGACAATTGGTCCTGCAACAGTTACCCAGCTATATCCCCAGTCACTGTCTCTCTTGCCTTTTATGGGTAATATAAAATGCATGATCCTCGGGCCAAGGTCTCTTGCAGGATTGATAGCATAACCCGTAGGCCCGCCCAATGATAAACCAATACCCAGTACCAACAATGCTACCGGCAAAGCATCCAGTGATCCCAGCTTAACATCTCCACCTGTGATAAATAAAACACCAAACACCAATGCAAATGTGCCGATCATCTCGGTAAGCAGGTTGAATCCTATATTTCTTATTGCGGGAGCATTACAAAAAACGGCAAGCTTTGCATCAGCATCTGTTGTTTCATCGAAATGTTTTTTATAGGCAAACCATACCATCAACGCACCAGCCATCGCACCTGCAAACTGTCCTGCAATATAAGTGGGTACATCAGCCCAGCTGAATTTATCTACCACAGCAAAGGCGATCGTAACAGCAGGATTCAGGTGCGCCCCGCTGTGTGCTGCTGAAATATAAACACCCGTAAATACGGCAATGGCCCAGCCAAAAGTGATAACTATCCATCCCCCGTTATTGCCTTTTGTTTTATTCAATACAACATTGGCTACAACACCATCTCCCAATAAAACTAAAAATGCCGTGCCGATCATTTCAAAAAGAAAATTGTTCATAAGCGTTAGTTGAGTATTAGGTTATAAGTAATAAGTTATAAGTGCTTTTTATTTATCATCGGCCCATGCAATTGCCGACCTTACTGCACGCTGCCATCCATTGGTATATATTCTTCTTGCTTCGTCCTTCATCAAAGGATCGAAACCAATATCTACCTGCCATTGGCTCTGTATCTGGTCAATACTTTTCCAAAACCCAACAGCAAGTCCTGCCAAATAAGCAGCGCCAAGTGCCGTTGTTTCTGTTATCACCGGTCGAACGACCTTTGTATTTAAAATGTCCGACTGGAACTGCATCAGCAGATCGTTGGTTGTAGCTCCTCCATCCACCCTCAATTCTTTAATCGCAATTCCCGAATCTGCTTCCATCGCTTTCAAAACATCCATGGCCTGGTAAGCGATGCTTTCCAGTGATGCCCTTGCAATATTCGCCGCAGATGTTCCTCTTGTGATGCCTACCATCGTTCCCCTTGCATACTGGTTCCAGTACGGCGCTCCCAATCCCGCAAAAGCAGGGACAAGATAAACACCATCCGCTGAGCTTACCGATGCAGCCAGTGATTCAACTTCCTTTGAATTTTTAATGATGCCCAATCCATCTCTCAGCCATTGCACAACAGCGCCTGCTATAAAAACACTTCCCTCCAATGCATAATTTGTTTTCCCATTCACTTTCCATGCAACAGTAGTAAGCAGGTTATTATTTGACATTACAGGTTTATCGCCTGTATTCATCAGCATGAAGCAACCGGTGCCATAAGTATTCTTTACCATCCCGGGTTGAGTACACATCTGACCAAACAATGCCGCCTGCTGATCCCCTGCGACACCGGCAATGGGAATATTATGTGCGGTTAAGATATTCTGTGTTGTTCCATACACTTCGCTGCTGCTTCTTATCTGCGGTAGCATATTGCCCGGAACATCAAATATCTTTTCAAGTTCCCCATCCCATTGAAGTGTATGAATATTACAAAGCATCGTTCTTGATGCATTGGAAACATCTGTAACATGCATTTGACCTTTTGTTAAGTTCCATACAAGCCAGCTATCGATCGTACCAAAACATAATTCTCCTTTTATTGCTTTCTCTCTTGCACCTGCTACATTATCCAATATCCATTTTACTTTGGTTGCCGAAAAGTAAGCATCTACCACCAATCCTGTTTTTTCACAGATGATCTTATCAAGGCCTTTCGCTTTCAGTTCGTCACAAAAAGAAGCCGTTCTCCTGTCCTGCCAAACGATCGCATTATAGATTGGCTTGCCGGTGGCTCTTTCCCATACAACGGTGGTTTCCCTTTGATTGGTGATACCTATTGCCGCAATATGTTCGGGTGATAATCCTACCTTGCTGATCACTTCTGCTGCAACACCGAGCTGTGTGCTCCATATTTCATTGGGATCATGCTCTACCCATCCCGGTTGCGGAAAGATCTGGGTGAATTCTTTTTGTGCTGTTGCAATGATCGCCCCCTTGTCATCAAAAATAATAGCCCTCGAGCTGGTTGTTCCCTGGTCGAGCGCTAAAATGTATTGCTGCATGTATATATTTTATTTTGAAGGTAATTGAAAAATATAAAAAAAGAATTATCAATTCCTGTTTATTATTACCTTCATTGATTGATGCACATTGAAAGTACCGTTAAATGATTTTTATGAAAAAGATCCTATTCAGTTTGTTCATCCTTTTATCCGCATCAGCGGGCCATGCACAGGACAGTACCGGTACAGGTTCGGAAGAATCATTGAAAGCACTGCCTGTTTTGTGGATGCAGACAGCTGCTGAATACAGGGCGCTCTGTTACCAGGCCTTTAATATCGCACAATTAAGACTGGAGAAAATGCTGAAAAAGAAAAAGCGCAGGGAACACTGGGCAATTGTAACTGACCTCGATGAGACCATACTGGATAACAGCTACGAGGAAGCAAAGCGCATCAAGACAAACAAGGATTTCAGCAGTGCTGATTTTAATAACTGGGTTAACCTGGCTGCTGCAACGGAAGTTCCGGGTGCAAGCAAATTCCTGCAATGGGCGCATGAACAAGGTGTGAGTATTTTTTATATCAGCAACAGGGATAGTACACAGCTCATGGCAACACTGGCCAACCTGCAGAAACTGCAGTTGCCTGATGCTGATACGGCACACATGCTTTTCCTCACCAATACTTCTTCCAAAGAGGCGAGGCGGCAGAAAGTGATGGCCTCTTATAATATAGTAATGCTGCTGGGCGATAACCTCAACGACTTCACCAGCTTTTTTGAAAAGAAAAGCATCGATGTAAGAAAAGCTGAAGTGGATAATGTAAGAGATGAATGGGGCAATAAATTCATCGTGCTGCCGAACAGTACTTACGGCGAATGGGAGAATGCCATCTATAATTACAACCGCAAACTAACGCCTAAAGAAAAGGATGCTTTACGGAAAAATACATTGAAAGATTATTAAGCCTGCTTGCCTGCAATGGCAGTCCGTATGATCTTATAAACGGCACAAATAATAAATATCCCGCCCAATACTGCAACAATGGATGATCCTGCAGGGAAATCATAATGAAATGAGAAGTTCAATCCGAAAAAACCTCCCAGGATACTGATGATGACCGCAAGGATGATAACTGCCACCTTACTTTTAGTGAGCATGATGGCAGATACCGCCGGGATAATAAGATAAGAGAAAACAGGTATTACGCCATTTATCTTTACTGCAAATACGATGACCAGCCCTATTGAAATATAGAACAGAAAATTCCAGAGATTAAAGATCCCGATAAGATGGTTCTCTCCATTCTCAAATGATTCCGTAAGCTTGAAGAATTTTTTAAAGAAGACCAGGTGTACCAACGCGATAATACCAAATACTATTCCTACCGTTGTTATCTGCCCCCAGCTTGTTGAGAGGATATTCCCGAATAATACTTCCTGTATATCTGAATCACCATGTGCTGTTTTGGAAATGAACAGAACCGTCAATGCCGAAGCGAATGCATAGAATATCCCGATGATGGCTTCCTGTTTCAAACGCTTGTCCCGTATGTTAAGAAAGGACATCAGCAACGCTCCTGATAAAGTAAAGATCAGGGGAATGGAAGTAAGGCCGGTGCCAATGAACGCCGCAAATGCCACACCTAATGATGATATTTGCCCCAGTGCCAGGTCAACAAAAACAATACCACGGCCTACAACGTGTACACCAAGGTAGGAAAGTAAAACGCCTGTGATGACAGCAGCTGCAAAAGCCTGTACCATAAATGGCAAACTGAACATATCAAACATAGAAAGGTTTTTTGGTCGTCAATATTAATATTATTATTTCAATACGGTAAGCAACTGGTTGATGTCATAATCAAACAGGTCGAAATAATCTTTTACAGGGTCGAATGCATTTACAGAAGTGGCCAGTGTCAGTTCTTTCACTCCTGTTTGTTTGGCAACCACATCCGATGAGGACGTAGTGAAGTAAGGTGAAGATATGATCACTTTGATCTTGTTTGCTGTTACTTCCTTTATCACTTTCACCAGTTGGGAAGGTGATGGCGGGATACCCGGTTTGGGTTCCATGAAGTCAACGATCTCCAGCCCGAATCTTTTTTCAAAATAAACCCATTCGTTGTGATAAGCAATAATTTTTGATCCTTTATAGGGAGCCATCTTTGCCTGCCACTCCACCATCTTGTCATTTATCTTTTTAAAGAAGGCCTGGAGATTGGCTTCGTAATATGATTTGTTGGAAGGATCGATGCGTTCCAGCCCGTCTGCTATATTCCTTGCGATCACTTTTCCATTCAGCGGGTCGAGCCAATAATGAGGGTTACCATATATATGAATGTCTCCTTCTCCCCTGTTCAGCGAACTCGGCACCTGTAATAAACCAACTCCGTCGGAAGCATCCACATAACCCGGCGCTCCTTTCTGTATTTTGGTATTCCTGGAACTGCTTAATAGTTGCGGCGACCATCCTGTTTCAAGATCGAGGCCAATAGTGACGAAGAGGCTGGCATTTGATAAGCTGATAATATAACTTGGCTTGGGATCAACAAAGTGAGGATTCTGGTATCCGGTGGCGATGGAAGTGACGGATACCTTATCGCCTCCAATCAATTCAGTGATACTTTTCAGGTCGGTGGTGGTGGTGACAACTTTTATAGTTCCTGCATGGGCAAGATTAAAAACTGCCATCATCAAAATGCAAAATACCGTTGTTTTATTTTTCATGTTTTTCTTTTATTCAATTTATTAATACTGGTGTGCACCATGGGCGCCGATCACGAATATCCACCGCAGCCATGCCTGGTAAAACCTCGATTGTACATTGTCATCCGTTGTTTTTGCTTCCAGTTCGATCTTTGAGAATTCTGTTGCGTTCCATCCTGCTGTTAATGAATATGCCTGCTCAACGATCTTTTTATCGAATGGCTTTTGAGCATAATCATACCTCCCTGTCAAAAACATTCGCTTCGCAACCTGGTACGAAACGAAAGAATACAAACCGATCGAATTTCTTTTGTCTGTGCTTGTATAAGCCGCATTATTATAAAAGAATTCGCTTTGCCAGGTAAGGGATTTATAAGTATTCATCTTCACCGGCTTCCATTTATAAGTGATATCTGCTGCACCCATATTGGTCACCAATGCAGAGTCATTTGGTCCTGAGATACCAGTTAAACCTAATTCAAGCGTGGCATTCTCACTAAGTGTAAAAGAATTTTTCAGGTGGGCAAGGTAAATAAACCGGTTGCTTTCGCTCTTCATGAAGTTAGGCGATTCACCTCTTCCTGAAGTTGCCTGTACGATCAGCTCCTGGTAAAATGCTTTATTGGGCAATAACCAGCTTAACGATAAACCTTCATCATTCAAACCCTCATCACCAAAATAGTTCACAAATGCATTGGGAAGGTCTATGAAAGGAAGTGCATGAAAATGTGTTGGGTTAATTCTTCCTACGGCCTCTTTGAACTTACCCGCTTTCAGCTGCAGCTTCGCTGGAAGCGAAAGTGTGGTAAGATAACCCTCTTCCACTTCTACACCATACTTTCCTGTTTCGGCATCTCTTCCAAATGAGACAAAGAAGTCGGCACGCACATAAGGATCAACCACTGCCTGAAAAGAAACTTCAGTCTCATTGAGATAAGCATCGAGATTCTTTTTTCCTTTACTAAGATATGAAAGCTGGAAGTCACCAATAACACCAATATCAGGATTGGCTGTAAGCCCGGACCTGGGCTTGGGAGCAGGAGTCTCATTTGCCTGCATCTGTTGCTCGATCTGTTTTAAAAGAATTGAATCGGCAATTGCTGTACTGTCCTTAACAACTTGCCCTTTTACATTGGTAAGTGTTGCCAATACAAGCAATGATGCAATGATCGGTCTTGATAAAATCCTGGTCAACGTTGGTTTGTTTAAAATGAGATTTTGAAACAATGTTGCAAATATATATTTAATAATTCAGATCCCGCAAATATTTTAATTAATGACTGGTTAATGACAATTGCTGATCCGGCTCCGGGAATTTTTTAGTTGGTTACTTTTCTTCTTCTGTACCACAATAAAAAACCTGTGATACTCAGCAGTCCGCTTGCCAGGCCGAAGATGAAATAGATAAGCTGTATACCAAAGCCACCATACTTACCCATATGAAGCTGGGAGTTGATGATATCATAGCGGTCGTCGGCGCTTATCTCGTTAATGAATCTTGTTTTGGCAACGGCGCCTGTGCTGTCCACAGAAACCACATCCGCATATTTTTTGGAATGGATAAATGAATTGGAGCTGCGACTGCCATAAATAGCCGTTTTGCCTTTTGTTCCCTGGGCGAAATAAATAATGGCTGCGGTAAAACCAGGATATTGTTTCTGAACTGCTGAATAACTTGAATCAAAACTGAAAGGCAGTTTGGGAGATGCTTTTAATACAGGAGTATAATCGTATGACTGGTAAAATTCTTTTTTAAATACATAACGCTGCATCCAGAACCCCGTAACAGCGATCATCAGGTTGAATATAAGTGCATACACTCCTACTAATTGATGGAGATTATTTTTCCGGAATACCCTTTTCCTGAATAATAAAACAGCAACTATATTTTTCCGGAAGAGGATGAGCCCGGTGCAGATGCTTAATAAAAAAACAAGGGAAAAAAATCCCAGTAACCACTCTCCCGTTTTTCCAAGGTGAAAAGAACTATGAAAGGCAGAAAGCCAGCTCATGAAGTTATGCTGCGGATCATCACTGCCACCCCTCGTCTTTAAGACCTCTCCGGTCTGCGGATGCAGGAAAACCTGCATGGCTTTTGTGCCGTTCTTATACGAGCTATCATAAATGAAAAAAGAAACAGCCTTGTTCTGCTCATCGGGAAGCATGCAATGGCTGACCTGTGCTTTAGGATATTTTTTTTGAACTATACTATAACAGCTATCAACAGTAAGGAACTTATTTGAACTCAAAACTACAGCCGGGGCCTGTAATGCATCAAGCCTTTCATGGAAGACCAGTGCTGCGCCTGATAATGACATCAGCAAAATAAAAAGGCCCGATAGCAGGCCCGCAAAGGAATGTAAATAAAAAGTGAAACTTCTTTTCATGCTATTGCCTGCAGTTTGTTTGTGTATCTTGCAATATAATAATTAAAGACAGTAATGAGCAGCAGTAAACATTATCTTCTTTCCCTTTTATTCCTCTGTTTAGCGATTCCTTCATTTTCTCAAAACAAAGATGTACAACTGCTCGAAGAGATCAATGAAAAGCAAACGGGTTTTAAAGACAAATACCTGGAATTAAACGCTTCTTCTGTAAATGATCTCAGCATCGGCATTCCTGTGGGCTTAGCTATTGCAGGTTTTATAAAACATGATAACCAGTTAAAACGGGATGCACTTTATATGGGTACTTCTTTTTTAGTATCCAGCGCCATCACCTATACCTTAAAAAAGACTATCAACCGGCCACGGGCTTTTGATACCTATTCTTTCATTGTACAGAGGGATGACGAAAGCGGAAGTCCTTCTTTCCCCTCAGGTCATACTTCTGCAGCATTCTGTCTTGCAACCTCGTTGGCGCTGCGCTATCACAAATGGTATGTTGTTGTGCCCGCTTATACCTATGCTGTGAGTGTTGGCTGGGCAAGGATGTACCAGGGTGTTCATTACCCGAGTGATGTACTGGCAGGTGCGATCGTGGGCACCGGCAGCGCCTGGCTGGGCTGGAAACTACAAAAGTGGATGGAGGGGAGAAAAGAGAAAAAAATCATGCTATCTTATACCCATGATAGATATAGACATCAATACACCTGCCTTATTATTTCCTGCTATCACTTTATTAATGCTGGCATATACCAACCGGTTTCTTTCTCTTGCTTCACTGGTAAGAAAACTGCATGATGAATATGTACGTGGTGAAAAAGAAAAGAATCTTCTGCACCAGATAAAGAACCTCCGTGCCAGGATCAATCTTATCCGTTATATGCAGGGATTGGGTGTACTCAGTTTCTTATGTTGCGTTCTATGCATGTACACTATTTTCCGGGGCTGGATAGTAGTAGCACACTGGATCTTTGCTGCAAGCCTTATTTTCCTGCTGATGTCCATCATCCTGTCTTTACTGGAGATCAATAAAAGTACGAAGGCAATAGAGTTGGTGCTCAGTGATATTGAAGAGTTGGACAAGGAAAATATCTTTACAGACATTTTTAAAAAGACGGAGACCTAATCGAAGCTGACTGGCTTTGTATGCTCATAATCCTTATTATACTTCACAAAGAAACGCATATAGATAACGCGGCTTAAGCGCATGAGCCAGGGTTGCATCACGATCAGCACAACAGTATTGATACCAAGCCACCAGAAGATACGGTTATCATTTGCAGATACGCCGATCAATATCAACCATGCAACGAATGTTATTCCGGATAATAAAACAGCCAAAGCATAACTCACATAGCCCGTACCATACCAGAAGCCGGTTTCCATATCATATTTCTGCCCGCATTCCGGGCAATGGTCAGGCATGTCGAATATGTGGGAGAGCTTTAGTTTCCTGTATGCGTTGGGATCTTTGAACATCGGGCCACGCCTGCAGCGGGGACACTTCATGGTAAATATGCTCCAGTAATAATTCGGGGTTGGCTTTCCTGACATGCTGCAAAATTAATAAAACAAAAAAGTATATTCTTACTAAAAGCGAAATACCTACCCGTATCTTAACTTGAAAAAAAGCATGACCGACCCCATGGCAAGCACCATACTATTGGTATAGATGATCGCTATATCCTTTACCAGTATTCCGTAAATAAGCCATATCGTGGTACCGAGCATCAGCAGCAGAAGCATTACCAGTGAGAGATCCTTTGCTGATCTTGTTTTCCAGATCCTGATCACCTGCGGTATAAAAGTGATGGATGTAATAGTACCTGCTACCAATCCAAGAATTTGTATTGCCTGCACCTGGTTTAATTTAAAGTTGGTGCCGGCATAGCAGCCAGCTTTTTTCTTTCGCCGATCTGCTGGCGCCACATGGCGAAATACAGGCCTTTTTCATCCAGCAATTTTTCATGCGTACCTGTTTCCACCACATCACCTTTCTCCAGGACATAGATCCTGTCGGCGTGCATGATGGTGCTTAACCTGTGTGCGATCAAAATTGTGATCTGTTCTTTCTGTGATGATATATCCCTGATGGTATTGGTGATCTCTTCTTCTGTCAATGAATCCAGCGCTGAAGTAGCTTCATCAAAAATCAGGAGATGCGGCTTACGCAACAGCGCACGTGCAATGGAAAGGCGTTGCTTTTCTCCACCCGATAATTTCAATCCTCCTTCGCCGATCATTGTATCCAGGCCCTTCTCTGCTCTCGCCAGCAGGTTGGTGCAGCTTGCTTTTACCAATGCTTCATTCAACTCGGTTTCTGTTGCCGATGGATTTACGAACATCAGGTTCTCCCTGATGGTACCACTGAACAGGTTGGTATCCTGTGTCACAAATCCTATTTGCTTACGCAGGTCATCGAATCTTATTTCAGTCTCATCCATCTTATTGTAAAATATCCTCCCTTCCAACGGACGGTACAATCCAACCAATAATTTCATCAGGGTTGATTTACCTGAACCCGACGGGCCAACAAAAGCGATGGTCTCCCCTGTCTTTACATCAAAGCTGATATTGTTGATGGCTTTGTGCGATGCTGTCTGGTGTTTGAATGAAACCGACTGGAATGAAAGTGTTTCGATATTATTCAATGGCTTCGGACTTGCAGGTTCCTGTTCCGGTTTCTTCAGCATCAGGTTGTGGAAGTTATTCAGCGATGCTTCTGCTTCACGATAAGAAAGTAATATGTTGCCGATCTCCTGTAAAGGCCCGAATACAAAGAAGGAGAATATCTGCATCGTCACCAGCTGCCCTGCATCCATCTGCTTGTGAAAAATAAGATACATCAGTATGAAGAGTATCACCTGCCTCAATGTGTTTACAAATGTCCCCTGCACAAAACTGATACTTCTTATCTTTTTTACTTTCTTTAATTCAAGCCCGAGTATTTTATAGGTGTTCTTATTCAGTCTGCCCACTTCCTGTTCTGTAAGGCCAAGGCTTTTCACCAGCTCGATATTGCGTAATGATTCGGTCGTCGATCCTGCCAGTGCCGTAGTTTCACCAACTATTTTCTTTTGTATGATCTTGATCTTTTTGCTCAGGAAATTAGTGATGACAGTCAACAAAAAGATACCAACCACGTAAGCAACAGGTATGCTCCAGTGAATATAAACAGCAGCATAAACAAAAACAAATACGACGCCGATGATGACGCCGAATAAAATGTTGATGAAGTTGTTCATGAATTTTTCAACATCAGACCTAACCTTGGTAAGAATAGACAATGTTTCGCCGCTGCGCTGGTCTTCAAACTCCTGGTAAGGAAGTTTCATGGCGTGTTGCAACCCATCCGTAAAAACCTTGGCACCGAATTTTTGAATGACCACGTTCAAAAAATAATCCTGGAATGCCTTTGCGATACGGCTTACCATTGCCACCGAAATGGAAGCAGTTACGATAAACCAAACACCGGGATTTTTCCAGGAAAAGGCGTAGAAAAACCGATCCCTTTCCATGGGGGTGCTTTTATGCTGGCCCGCAAGGTTGATGAGTTTACCGAGCAGGATGGGATCGATAAGTGAGAATCCAATATTGATGGCCGCCATTAACAGGGTAAAGGTCACCAGCCATTTATAGGGCTTGAGATAGCTTAATAATACTTTCATTAAAATAGTTTGAGTCCGTTATATGGAAAGGTTACGAGGCAACAAATATCGTACAAGTTCCTAAAAAGTGACAAGATTACAGGAAAGAGGTTACATTGGGTTTAATCGCCTTCCCCAGAGCGCCTGAAACCTATTCTCCTCCTCGGAATTGGCGGCGGGTCAAGTAATTGCTTTAGTGCTTTGAAGATCATTTGAATGTTTTCATCATGGCCGTTTATTTTTTTCTCTAACTGTTCGAGTTTCAATAAGACCTCTTTATCAAGTAAAAGCTTTTCTCTTATCTGTGTAAAGATCCTTACTATCTGGATATTTACTTCTATTGCCCGCTCACTATTTAAAACACTCGCTAACATTACTGCACCATGTTCTGTAAAAACATAAGGCAAATTTGGTGAATATTTTAGCTTTTTAAGGTGGTCGCAAATTGCGACTACTTCATCTTTTTCATCCCGCGTTAACCTGAACATAAAATCGTCAGGAAATCTTTTTTTATTTCGCTTGACCTGTTCATTCAAACGCTTCGTAGTCACACCATATAATTCAGCAATATCTTTGTCTATCATTACTCTTTTCCCTCTTATTAAAAGGATCTTATTGATCATCACCTCATCTGGTATTAAGAACATTTTTTTAAGATCTTTTGCCATATCATGATTAATAATTTGAAATTACCTTCCCCACCCTTCCCTGTCAAGGCTCCGGTACTGTATTGCTTCAGCAAGGTGTTCGGGTTTGATATCATCACTGGCAGCAAGGTCAGCAATGGTGCGGCTTACTTTTAAGATACGATCGTATGCCCTGGCAGAAAGGTCCAGCTTTTCCATCGCCACTTTCAGCAGGCTATGGCCTGCGCTGCCAATGACACAGATCTCTTTCAGTTGTTTGCTGCTCATTTGAGCATTGGCATAAATGCCATCCTGTTCCCTGTATCGCTGATGCTGAATTTCCCTTGCCTTGATCACACGCTTTCTTATTGCTGCACTTTTTTCAAACTGATAAGCCGATGACAGTTCACTGAAAGCAACGGGTGTGACTTCCACATGCAGGTCGATACGATCCAGCAATGGCCCGGATATCTTGTTCAGGTATTTCTGCACGGCACCGGGCGGACAGGTACATTCTCTTTCTGGATGATTGAAAAAACCACAGGGACAGGGATTCATAGAAGCGATCAGCATAAAGGAAGCAGGAAAGTCCAATGCAACTTTTGCTCGTGAGATAGTTACTTTTCTTTCTTCCATCGGCTGACGCATTACTTCCAATACCTGTCTTTTGAATTCAGGCAATTCATCCAGGAACAGAACTCCGTTGTGTGCTAAAGAAATTTCTCCGGGCTGTGGGTTACCCCCTCCTCCTACCAAAGCCACATCAGAAATGGTATGGTGCGGACTGCGATAAGGCCTTTGAGATACCAGTGTTGAATTCTCCGGCAGCTTACCAGCTACTGAATGGATCTTTGTTGTTTCGAGTGCCTCCTGCAGACTCAACGGCGGAAGAATGGTTGGCAATCTCTTTGCCAGCATCGTTTTTCCTGCACCCGGTGGACCTATCAGAATTGCATTGTGTGCTCCTGCCGCTGCGATCTCCAATGCACGCTTTATATTTTCCTGTCCCTTTACATCAGCAAAATCAATTTCAAAATCAGCTTGTGCATTGGCGAACTCTTCTCTTGTATTCACAACTGTTGGCTTAATAGAATTTTCATCTTTGAAAAAACCGATCACATCATTGATATGTGATACGGCAAAAACATCGAGGTTATTCACCATCGCCGCTTCTCTTGCATTTTGCTTGGGCACCAGGAACCCTTTGAATCCTTCTTTGCGTGCCTGTATGGCCATGGGCAATGCACCGATGATGGGGCGTATTTCTCCATCAAGGCTGAGTTCACCCATGATCACATATTGTTCGAGCCTTTCGGGATTATCGATCTGTTCTGTGGCTCCCAATGTTCCGATCGCAATGGGAAGATCGAATGCGGTGCCCGATTTTTTTATATTGGCGGGTGCCAGGTTTACCACCAGCTTGGTGCGTGGCATGTAGTATTCATTGCTCTTAATAGCGCTCTCCACTCTTTGCAGACTTTCTTTAACCGCATTGTCGGGCAATCCTACGATATAATAATTCTTACCCTGGTTATTTACGCTTACTTCCACAGTAATGGTAATAGCTTCCACTCCATAAACAGCACTGCCAAATGTTCTGACTAACATGATCCCTTATTGAGGCAGGAATCTAAGGAAAAGCAGTGATCACTTACGGTGATAAAAACCTTTTATTAGGAGATTTTATCGTTGAATTATTCATGAGCAGCTAAGGAAAGGGGTTCATTGCTGAACCCCGATCAGGACGTACAAAGAGCAATTTATTTGCATTCATCAACAAGGATGGTAGTTGTCTGCTTCCTGTTTACTGAAAAGCGCTTTTCATAATTGTTCGATCCGTTACGCACGACAAAAATGAATTCCCCGCTTTCGTCAGATGGCAGTAAGAATCTTTTTACGAGTTTTCTTTCCCTGAAATTCTCTTCATAGAGCACTTCACCATTTTTATCCTTGATGATGATGTATGCAGCTTTTGTTTGCTCATTGTTCAGCTGCAGTTCGAAGAGAAGGCCATTATCCCTGATACCGATATAGGTAACAGTGGCAAGCTGACCAGGAATAGTGTTGGAAATTGTTGCCTGCGCAGTAAGCAGGATGAACAATACGGCGATGCCGGCAATGATCTTTTTCATGTGATTTGTGTTTTATACAGCAAAGCTCAGCATGCTGTATAAACAAAACATCATGTGAAGATGAAGAAAGGGTTATTGAGATGTTGTATTATGATAAATTAATAATTCTCCTTTCTGAATTGTTGTTTATGCGTTGATCAATAAGGGCGAAGCTCCTTCCCTTTAAAAATCTTTAAATTCCTTTTAGCTTTGTAAAAATCAGTAGAAAATGTACGAGAACCAAGGTCCGGTTAAAAAGAATAATCATGTATGCCCAAGGTGTTTACTAAGAGAATGGGTTACCCCCGAAAAAGGGCGGGAAGGGGTTCATGTATATGAAATACCCAAAAAGAAATATTCCTTTTCTTCCGCTATTGGATCAAGAGCATTTTCTTTTGCAATAAAGGAATTCATATATGTTCCTGAAATAAATGGAAAGAGAACTAATGCTTTGGAAGATTGGTTTGGCGGGTTTGAAGGTCAATTAGCAAGTTTTATTAACAAAATAAAGAGTGGAAAAGAAGGGGAACAATTAATAAGAGGAAGAAATATGCAAGACGTAATGGAACAATGGAATAAGCTATTGCATGCAATTTTCTCTCTTCACCATAGAAATGCACATGATCTAAGATTAATCACAAAATATTTGGATGAAAATCCACACCATAAAGAAAGTATTGGTGTTGAAGACATATCGAATACAGAAATACTAGTTCTACAAAATATAGTTCATAGCACCATGGAATTAGCTATTGAATACCAAATGTGTGACTTCTTAGTTATGTATAATCCTTCTGGTAATATTTTATTATCGGATAGACTTTTGTTTCAAGAAGATGCAACCGGACAATTTATTTTTCCATTATCTCCTTATCATTTAGTTGCAATTACAAAATCAGAAAGAAAAGTACCAAGTTATACAAGAGATTATTTACCAGATTGGATGGTGAATTCTTATAACAAACTAATTGCTGGTCGTGCAAGAGATTGGATGGTTTCAACTAAAAAGGAGCTATTAGAAGAATATGCCCCTTTAATGAAAGCACATGTTGAAAATGAAACGCCGTTCTATCAAGAGGTGAAATTCTTAACCCAAGGAATTAAATTTGATCCACTCCAATCATGAACTGTAGTCGAAAGTTTTATTTTTTATACATCGTCGTCCCCGGATGAAAACTCTGCCAGCTATGCCAGAACTCCTGGTAAGATTGTATGACCGATAGTTTATTTCCTTTTAATACCCCTTCAATACATTCACCGTTCATATTCCAGACTGAATTGGTCTCTGTATCGGTAAAAGTATTCCCACCAGTATTCAGTTTGAATTGAAGCAGCTTATCATTCACCTGTCTGTTCCACACATGAAAAGTTGCGTGGTCATTTTCCAGTGCCAGCATGAGGGAGATATTTTGAAACGTATCGCTGATCATTTTTTGTTTTACCAGCTCATTCCAGTCATAGGCTTTTGCGTGATTATCTTTTGCAATCCCCACCACCCATGACTTGAACTGCCATGAGCCTGAATCTCTTTTCTCGAGGCCGCTGTTGATCGTGCCTTCATCGAAACCTTTCAAGCCTGCATATTGCTTACTGAAATCATTGTCGGGTTGCATGACCAGCGTGTTGGGATATTTTCTTATCCATGCACCCAATCGCATTTGTTCGGATGGTATCTCTTTTAATGAAGTGCCTTTTAATTCACCGGCAATGGCCTGACCGTTCACCTGTCTCCACCAGCTTTTGGTGGTTGCGTCTTCAAACATGGCATTGAAATGATCCATGCCCACCAAACGGAATTGTTCAGGCCTTCTGTTTACGAAAGGACTATACACCCTTCCTGTTCTGCACACGCTGCAATAGGTGATCATCACCGATTCATTACCGATGGTATCTCTCACCTGGTGATGATAACCGATGAGCTCGATGGGATAAGCTTTCGCTTCGCCATTAATAGCTACTCCAATGACCAGTTTGTTGGTATCGATCTTATTCTCAACCACTGTCGCCAGTAATTTATGATTCGGCTGGTAAAACATCTTGTCCGCCAGGAATTTAAAATTAAAAAGATAGAACACTGCTCCGTACAGTAATACAAATAAACCCAGCACGATCTTTTTCCACCATCGGCTGTTGCGGAACACATAGATCATGGGAGGAATGAAAAGGATAAGGCCCAGTATCCTGAACCACCAAATGTATTTGCTGATAAAATAAGCGACATCAATGGTATTTGCCTTCTGGCTGCCCGGGAAAGGCATGATAAAATAGACACGCAGTATCTCTGTGGCCAATAGTATGATAAACCCGGTTATAAGCAGTAAGGATCTTTTCATTGAATGATATTAAGGGAATGATGGGTAAGGTACAAAAATGTGCTTACAGTTTCTCCAGCATCTCCACTACTCCTTCTTTCTTTAATATGAGGTAACCAAGGCGGTCATTGCTGATACCTTCCTTGAGCTGGTAACTGAATTGCAGCTGGTCTCCGGCAACGGTGGTCTCGAAATATTTGAAGCTGATGTTGGGATATTTTTTTAACTCCTGTCCTATTTCGTAGAGGTGTGTAGACAATATGAACAATGACCTTTGCATCTTCAGCAATCCTTCCACCACCACGCTACTGCACTTCATGGCATCCTGCACATTGGTGCCTTTGAAGAGCTCATCGATCAGTATCAGCCATTTTTTCCCATCACTGATCTTATTAATGGTTGATTTGATGCGCTGCACTTCATTATAAAAATAGCTTTCACCCTTGACGATATTATCGGCAACATTGATATTGCTGAGCATGCCGTCAAAAACAGTCAGCCTCATTTGCTTTGCCGGCACACCCATTCCGATATGCGCCAGGAAAACCGCCGCACCCACCGATTTGATGAAAGTGCTTTTGCCCGCCATGTTTGCGCCGGTGAGGAAAAGAAAATTTTCTTCATGATCCAGCTTTACATCATAAGCAACCGGCTGCTGCACCAGTAAATGATAAAGCCCTTCTGTTTCGATGACAGGTGTTTCACTTTTTACAAAGCGGGGAAATACCAGTCCATACTGCTGCACCGCCCTTGCCATTCCATGCCATGCATCCAGCTGGGCATACATTACTACCAGGTCGAGCATATTATGTTTATAGCCGTAGCGGATAAAATGGGCAAACTCCAGCAATTGCGGTATACCCAGTTCGTCCGAGCTTTTATGTTTCTCCAACACGCGGAATTGTTCCTTACTGATCATTTTTTCAGCTTCTGAAAGGATCTTCTTTAATGGTTTTGGCTGCTCCGTTTTCGGGAACATCGCGATCAGGTGCTGGAACCCCTTTATAAAATCAAAACAATGTTTGGCAGAATAGACCACCAGTGCATAGTCGGGGCCATGCAATAATTTATAGCTGAAAGCTTCGATTGTGGAAGGGTGTGCAGGTATGATGCTGATATGTGAGTCATAGAATTTCTCCACCACCATCACCGTGCCATTGGTTATCTGTGACGGCCACAGGTGTTGCTTTTCGATAATGAGCCTTAAGGTTTGCTGCACATCGATGATCTCTTCTTCCGTTTTTAATGCTGTGCTGAAGTTGATGCGCAGCTGTTCGCTTCCATGGGTGGTACTGCAAAAATCAAGCTTATTGTAAACAGAGATGTCATCCCCGTTATTGAACATGGTAAGATCGGCAAGCGTTGTTTTGTCTGTTTCCATATTTATGTAATATTGAAGATTTAATATGGAATATTGATGGCAGCTTTTAATTAAAGTCTCTTCACAGATATTCAATATTAAATATTACCTATTAAATCTTAACCTTTGGCCTTTTGTTGATTCATCAAAGCTTCCATTATCATAAATTTTATGGCCGCTCACGAATGTCTTCTCTATAGATGCAGGAAATTCAAAATTCTCCAAAGGGCTCCAGCCGCATTTGTATAAAATATTTTCTTTTGTCACTTTGGAAGCAGTATTGGTATCGACCATCACCAGGTCGGCATAATACCCTTCGCGGATATAACCACGCTCACTTATTTGAAAACAATCCGCTACAGCATGGCTCATCTTCTCTGCTATTTTCTCCAAACTTATTCTTCCCTGTTGATGATAATACAGCATCAGCAATAATGGATGTTGTACCAATGGCAGCCCGGCATGTGCATGCTCATAAGTTCCCTGCTTTTCTTCCCATGTGTGCGGAGCATGGTCAGTGGCGATCACATCCAGCCGGTCATCAAGCAAAGCCTTCCATAGCGCTTCTTTATTGTGTGGCGCTTTGATGGCGGGATTGCATTTTATTTTATACCCAAGGTCTGCATAATCATCAGCAGTGAAATGCAGGTGATGCACACAAACCTCGGCAGTGATCCTTTTTTCTTTCAGCGGCATCATGTTACCGAAGAGTTGTATTTCTTTTTCAGTGCTGATATGCAGGATGTGCAGGCGGCTATTGTATTTCTGTGCGAATTTTATGGCTATAAGAGATGACTCAAAACAGGCATCCTCATTTCTTATCAATGGATGATCCGCTGCAGTAAGTTCTCCTTTCTCCTTTTTTATCCTTTCATAATTGCTTTTGATGATGCGTTCATCTTCACAATGCGTGGCGATAAGCAGTTCACTTTCCCGGAAGACCCTGTCTAAAGCGCTATGACTATCCACCAGCATATTTCCTGTGCTTGCACCCATGAATATTTTTACGCCGCAGACATCCTTTTTACGGGCATTCATCTTCAGCACTTCCTCTGCATTATTGTTGCTGGTACCCATGAAAAAAGTATAGTTGGCCAGCGAGTTGGTTGCCGCAATATTGTATTTGTCTTCCAGTAATTCCGGCGTAAGCGCATTTGGAATGGTATTCGGCATTTCCATAAAACTGGTGACACCACCGGCAACCGCAGCCCTGCTCTCGGAATAAATGGTTGCTTTGTGTGTAAGTCCGGGTTCCCTGAAATGCACCTGGTCATCGATCACACCCGGGAAAAGATGCTTTCCATTTCCATCGATCTCTGTTACTTTGTTTTTGGTTCCGATGGATGGCGCAATTTTTTCTATCCGTTCGCCGTTAGTCAAAACGTCCAGTGTGTGGATTTTTCCTTCATTTACAACCTGAATGTCCTTAAAAAGGTATTTTTGCATATCTTGAAATTAGATACCTGTCAAAACTAAAATTATCCAATGCAAATTATTAAAAGCTTCTTCAAACTGCTGATTTTTATTTGTCCTGTTTCTGTAAGCGCCCAATCTACCTATTTAACACAAGGATCAAAAGATATTCATTTTGTTGACCGACTGGAGATCAAGCAACAAAAAAATACTCATCTCAATTTTTCAACACTGCAGCCTTTCAACAGGAAATATGTTGTTGCACAGGCAGAATTCATAGACAGCGCCCGGTTAGGTTATATTGATACACTTACCGGCCTTGATAAGTATCCCGAATGGATGGACCAGGGCCTGACCAGCACAGACGAATACAACCTCCATAGTTTTTTGATGAATAACACAGAATGGGTTACGGTTCCCCGGGAAGGTTTCCTGAGCAAAAAGCCGGTTCTTAAAACCTTTTATAAGACGAAACCTAATTTTTTGGAAGTAAAGACCAAAGATTTCTTTTTAGCGCTGAACCCGGTATTGCAATTCAGTGCAGGTGTTGAAAGAGGAACTACCGATCAATCGATCTACCTGAACAGTCGCGGCGTTACGGTAAGAGGAATGATCGCACGCAAAGTTGGTTTTTCATCTTCCATTATCGAGAACCAGGAAAGAGGCCCGCAATTCTTCCAGCAACAGGTAAGCAATTTCAGGGCCGTGCCCGGTGTAGGTTTTTACAAGCCTTTCAAGACAAAGGGATATGATTATTTTGATGCAAGAGGATATATCACATTCAATGCGGCAAAATATATCGACATACAATTTGGTTATGATAAGAATTCGATAGGTAACGGTTACCGCAGTTTATTTTTGAGTGACTGGGGTAACAGTTATTTATTCCTGAAGCTTAATACAAGGATATGGAAGCTGAATTACCAGAACCTTTATATGGAACTGATGCCCCAATTTAAAAAAGCGGGCGATACTTTGCTGGACAGGAAATATGCCGCCATGCATCACCTGAGCATGAACATTACCAAATGGCTGAATGTGGGTTTGTTTGAAGGTGTGATATTCGGCAGAACTAACCGCTTCGATTTTCAATACCTGAACCCGATCATCTTCTATCGTCATATAGAAGGCACTGTTGGAAGTCCCGATAATGCACTTGCAGGTTTTGATTTCAAAGCGAACATCGCACACCGTGCGCAGCTATACGGACAGTTGCTGCTGGATGAGTTCATCCTTTCGGAAATAAAAAATAATCCTACGAGCTGGGTGAACAAATGGGGAATACAACTGGGTGTGAAATATATGGATGCGTTTGGTGTTAAGAATTTAGATATACAGCTGGAAGCAAACCGCGTAAGGCCATTCACTTATTCACACAATGATACAGTTGCCAATTATACACATTATAATCAGCCACTGGCACATCCATTGGGAGCAAATTTCCAGGAGGTCATCGGCATCATAAATTTCCAGCCTGCACCCAGGTGGTATATCAACCTGTTCGCCCAATATTATTACCAGGGCCTCGATACTGCCAACAGGAACTTTGGCGGCAATATATTTAAGAACTATGCAACAAGGACCATGAACGATGGCTTCAGCATAGGAAGCGGTAATAAAGCTGTTTGCATGAATGGCATCTTACAGGTATCTTATGAGCTGAAAGAAAATTTATACGTGGAGATCATGGGACAATACCGCGATTATAAAACAAAGAATATAATAAGCGAGAATCAATCCACATCCATTACCGCGGGAATAAGATTGAACATGGCGAAACGGAAGTATGATTTTTAGACACAAGCTCTGAGTCACAAGCTGCAAGAAAGTATAAGCTGTTCCTTGAAGCTTGAGACTTGCAGCTGCTCTTATTCTACGGTTAATGAGAAGGAAATGATCCTTGAATTGATCTGGCCGATATTGCTGGAGAATTTTAGATTCTCATCCCTTGCGTGCAAGTTGCCAAGCCCCCACCCCATCTTGACTTCAGGTGTCAATACAAACATGGGGAAATAAAAGTGGAACCCGAGGCCAGCTTCCACACCATAATCCAGTCGTTTTAATTTAATAAGGTTCTCAGCTTTTCTTGCGCCTGCATTGGAAGCAAGATCATATTCTGCTTTAAAGCCTCCCATCATATACACTTTGAAATTATTGATCCTGTCACTGCTGAACTTTACCTGCAAGGGAAGTGTAAGTGTGATGGACTGTACCTTTTTTTGTGTAAGTGTGTCTTCGCCTCCCGGCCTGTCGGGATATTTCAAAGTATAGTCAAAGGCTTTTTCTGTAAAGGTCAGGTTGACCGGGAATGTGCGCAGATCAAAATGATCACTCACACGAAGATTGACCAGCCAGGCCAGGTTGATCCCGGAGCTGTTCACACTTTCTATTGCCATAACACTGTCTTGTGCTAAGAAAACGGGATGATGGGTAAAGCTGAAATGAGAACGGTTAAAGCCAAGGTTAATGCCAAAGCGCACCCGTTTAAGGTCATGATCTTCCTGGTTGATCCTGTCCCTGAATTGTGAGAATCCAGGTAAGTAACAAAACAAAAGGGCGACGCCTATAAAAGTTATTTTTCTCCGCAATAGATGCTGCATATTCCTAAGCTCAGTGGTTTACTATACGTGTTTCTGTATCCCAGGTTATCCAGGATACTGGTAAAGTTTTTTCCTTCCGGAAACCTGTTAATTGATTCGTCGAGATATCGGTATGCGTTGCGGTTTTTTGAAACTAATTTACCCACGTTTGGGCAGATATACTTCATGTATAGATTATACATGGTTTTGATCACCGGCATTGTTGGTTTACTGAATTCAAGTACCACTAATTTGCCCCCGGGTTTTAATACCCTCCTGATCTCAGTCAAACCTTTTTCAAGGTTCTCGAAATTTCGTACGCCAAATGCAACAGTTACCGCCTCAAACGAACCATCATCAAAATTTATTGTCTCGCAATCGCCATTTAACAGTTCAATACGATCCTGAAGGCCAAGCTTTTGTATCTTTTTCCTTCCTATATCCAGCATTCCATCACTGATATCTATCCCTGTTATCCTTTCTGGATGTAATATACCAGACGCCATAATAGCTACATCCGCTGTACCGGTGGCAACGTCCAGCATCTTTTTTGGTTTGATGCTTTCCAGCTGCCGGATCGCCTTTCGTCTCCATCTTTTATCGATACCTGCACTTAGAAAATGATTTAAAAAATCATACCGGAATGCAATATCATTGAACATACCTGCCACCTGCCGTTTCTTGCTAAGCTCCGAATCCTTATAAGGTACTACCGTATCATGTGCATATTCTGGCATGGCGGCAAAGATAAGAAAGAACGGCAAGCCTGATGCAGGATGAAGGATAACGGTTATTGTTAAATTATCGCTCTTTATCATGAATCGGCTATCGTTATCTTTGTTGAATGCAGATCAAATCGGCAAAATATCTAATCAGCAGTCCGGGTTATGAAAAGTGCCCTGTACCCGACCGGCCCGAATATGCTTTTATCGGTCGCAGCAATGTGGGCAAATCCTCGCTGATAAATATGCTTTGTAATAATGAAAAGCTTGCCAAGACCTCGGGTTCACCCGGCAAGACACAACTGATCAATCATTTTGAGATCATCAGCAGTATTGATGAATCTGAAGGGAAAAAAAAGATCAACACTTATAAATGGTACCTCGTTGATCTGCCCGGTTACGGATTTGCCAAGGTAAGTATCAGCAGCAGGAGAAAATGGCAGCAGATGATCGAGAATTATCTGCGTAAGAGAGAGAACCTGACGATGGTCTTTGTATTGATCGATGCAAGGCATAGTCCGCAAAAGATCGACCTTGATTTTTTGGAAGACTTAAAAAAATGGCAGGTACCTTTCAGTATTGTTTTTACAAAATCTGATAAGGAAACACAACGCGTTGTCAGTAAAAATGTAAAAGATTTTTTATCCGCAATGAAAAATACCTGGCAATTCCTCCCGCAAAGCTTTGTCAGCAGCGCCGTAAAAAAGACCGGCAAAGAAAAGATACTGGCCCTGATCGATGAAACGAATAACTCCCTTTAAATACCCAATGCCGGGTATTGATGCAGGCTGGCCTGCCGGCTATCTTGCTGAAAAAATTTCATGAAAAAGATATGCTTCCTTTTTTTCATCACTTGTACCTCTGCCTGCTTTGCACAAAAGTTGGATAAGCAAATTGACTCCATGCGCAAAAGTATGGCCAGGCAAAATGCTGCTATTGACAGCCTGAACAAGGCTACAGATAGTATAATACTCATAAAAAGCAGGCGTGATGATTCTATTGCACGGGCAGAAGCGATGGAGCAAAACAGCCGTAACCTTAATGCGCTGGTAAGGACCATGAAAGAAAGAGAGCAAAAAGAAAAAAGGAATATGTGGCTGAGAATAGGACTGGGACTTGCATTCCTGGTGATCGGCATCATTGGAGTTACCAGGAAAAGAAAATCAAGAAACAATAATACTACTGCTTAGTTCACCACTTTATTGGCGCAGCTGCTGCTGGCAAATGCTTCGGGTTTGGCTTTGAATGCAAAACCCATTCCCAGGATATAACCCATGGCTTCACGCAAAGCTTCGTTGCTTTTGAAATGAGGGTTGGTGTTGATGTCGGCATGCACTTCCATATCAACATCATATTCTGTAAAAAGGTCGCAGAGTTCATAAGCGATCTCTATGCTTTTGGCCACTTCCACCAGCATCCTTTCCTTGATGCTGTATTTATGCAGTGTCTTTTCATTATGAATGAACATAAAACCTCCATGGCCTTCTCTTAAAAAAACAATGACGGTGGCAAATTCGGTCTCTTTTCCTTTTACCTGGCTATCGGTACCGATACATACTTTTAAATGATAACCGGCCTTGGTCTCCCTGGTGATGGCCTGTTCTACTGCGTCTTTGATGGGCAAGTGGATGGGGTCTCCATTAAATTTTCTCCATAACATAAAACGGGGTTTGTTAAAGTTACTGAAAAAAAGATGTAATTCAAAGCTATTGGAACAAAGTTTCTATTAAAATAACATTAAATAAAAAGGGGTAGTCCCTAACGCTACCCCTTAACTTTCAAACGGATCTCTTATTGCTTTATTATCCGCTGGGTTTGTCTTTCATTGTTATTTAACAGCTGAATGATATAAATGCCTTTGGGGCGATCAGCTATATTTATTGTATTAATTCCTTTTACACCCTTCCCGGCAAGGATGGTTCTTCCATTGATATCACTTAACTGGTAACTGTAATTGTCAACTGCATTCACAGCAATTTCATCATGCACCAGTGTGGATACGCTGAACAGGTTACCCGCATTTGCTGCTCCCTTTAATGCGATAGTATTGGAATAAACGACCTGGTTTAATACAGATGTAACCTTCAATCGATAGTAGATCGTACCGCTGCTGTAAGGATCATAAGAAAAACTTTGCGCTGCAGGTGATACGCTCTTTAATATATTAAAACCGGTCGCATCAGCAGATGTTTCTATTATGATAGATTTGATGGTCTCATCAGCAATGATATGCCAGTTAAGGTCATGCTTGTCTTTATTGACCGTACCGGTCAGTTTTACATCATGAATGGGCAACCCGACTGCTCCTGTGATCGTATAACTTCCGAGACTTCCGTATTCTCCTGTGTTCAGGTTCCCCGTGCCATCTATCTTCAAATAATAAGTTCCTGCATTAAGAACGGTATCGATCGTAACACTCATTGTTTCCTGCGGATCATAGGTTCTAATTAAAGTAGCTGATGCATTATACAATTCGAGTTTGATATCGAGATCAGCACCGATATAATTAGCGGCAACATTAAAAGGTATTGCCGTCAAATGAAAATTCGAGTTCTGGCTAAGTGTGAATTTGAAAGCATCTTTATCGGCATTGGCACCTATTATTCCTGTAACGCTGAGATTTGAAGAAGACAATATATAAGTTGACGCATTCAATGTTTCTGTATAATCATCGGGGCGATAACCAAATCCATTCTGCGTTGCAATGATGGAAAGATTATCCTGCATATTGGTACATCCATAAGGCGTAGGCCCGTCATTCCAGTTGCTCATATTCCTGTAATAACTGTTGCCCATAATGGGTGCCCAGCCCGTTTCACCGGATCCTGCGCCGGTATTGTATTGCTCAATAGGTGTTACGCAACTTGCCCCATACTTTGACTGGTGTGCAAGTCCAACACTATGCCCGCTTTCATGTGAACAGGCTTCACCAACCATCTTAGGACTATACGGACCAAGGCGGTCACTAAAAACAAAACCTGGCGTATCATCACCCCATATAAAGGAGCCGATATAAGCCACGCCACCAACACCAGGGCACCACCCGCTTGTAGTGGTAATAATTATTCTTATCCGCTTGTTCAAAGGTGCGGTAAGGAATACGGTTGAATCTGTTGTGATGTTGATATCGAAAGGGCGATAATCTTCAGATACACGGTAAAATGCTTCGGTGATTTGCGGGTCAGTCAAGCCGGAAGGATCAGCATAAAATGATGCGCCGCCATTCCATACTGTGCTTTGCACATAATGGCCATCGAAATCGAGAAATATAGTTGCCTGGGCACTTGGAAAACTATTCAGCTTTGGTACACAAAAAGCGGTGGCTGAAAAGAGACATAGCAGCAAAAGCAATGCATAGGGTGTACATTGTTTCATGGGTTTGGATTTGGGTTTGTTCGGATATTAGGTGTTCTATCCATGCAAACGCCAATCAAATTCAGGTTAGTACAATGAAGCTAATTACTAAACAGATGTCTACCATCCCGGTAGAACAAGTTCTATAAAGCTGTAGCCGAATCGATGATAAGGAAAGCTGAAGTAATGTGTATGATAAAACTCTTTGATGTCAATTACGATCGGTTATGGGCATAAAAAAGGGGATAGCCCCTAACGCTACCCCCTAACTTACACATGAATCTACCTTACTGTTTTATGATCCGTTCGGTCTGCCTCTGGTCATTGCTGAAAAGTTCAATGATATAGATGCCACCGGCACGGTTCGAAATATTTATATGATTAATACCTTTTGATCCTGTTCCTGTTTGCATTGCCCTGCCATTGATATCATTCAGCCTGTATTGGTAATCCTCTGCTGCATTCACACTGAGATCATTATTCTGCACCAAAGTAGAAACGCTGAACAATTTGCCTGTATTGCCCTCACCCTTTAAACTGATCGTGTTGGAATACACAACCTGTTCAAGCACAGAAGTGACTTTTAAGCGATAAAATACTGTGCTGCTTTTATAAGGATTATAAGCGAATTTATCAGTCGCAGGAGTTACTGTTGTCAGTGTATTGAAATTGCTGCCATCATTCGATGCTTCGATTGCAATTGATCTTATTGGCTCATCAGCAATAATATGCCAGGCCAGGTTATGTTTTGATTTATCTGTCGTACCGCTCAACTTCACTTCATGGATGGGTAATGCGCCCGTTCCTGCCAATGTATAGGATCCAAGGCTCCCATATTCACCGATATTCTGGTTACCCGTTCCATCTATCTTAAGGTAATAAGTGCCTGCATTCAATACCGTGTCGATCGTAACACCCATGGTTGCTGCAGGATCGTAGGTATTTATCAAAGTGCCGGCTGAATTATATATCTCCAGTTTTATGTCGAGGTTGGCACCGATATAGTTATTCCCGACATTCCCAGGTATCGCCGTTAAATGGAAATTAGAGTTTTGCCCCATGGTAAATTTAAAAGCATCTTTATCAGAATTGGTACCAATGACTCCGGTTGCACTAAAGTTCGATGATATGTCATAAGTTGAGGCATTCAATGCTTCACCATAATCATCCGGGCGGTATCCAAAACCATTTTGCGTGGCAATGATAGAAAGGTTATCCTGTATATTGGTGCAGCCATCCGGTGTGGGGCCATTATTCCAGTTGCTCATATTCCTGTAATAGCTGTTACCCATAATAGGCGCCCATCCTGCCTGGCCGGTACCGATGCCGCTGTTATATTCTTCAACAGGAACATTACAATTACCCGCGTATTTAGATTGGTGAGAAAGTCCAACTGTGTGCCCGCTCTCGTGTGAGCAACATTCGCCTACCTGTTTGGGGCTGAATGGGCCGAGCATATTACTGAAGACAAAGCATGGTGTATCATCTCCCCAGATAAAAGATCCAACATAAGCAACCCCGCCAACACCGGTATACCATTCGTTCGTGGTGGTGATGATAACTCTCATCCTCCTGTTCAGCGGTGCTGCCAGGAATACGGTTGAGTCGGTTGTTATGTCGATATCAAAAGGACGATAGTCTTCTGCTACCCTGTTGAATGCTTCTGTTATTTGTGGATCTGTAAGACCGGAAGGACTCGCATAAAAAGATGCTCCTCCATTCCATACGGTGCTTTGAACATAGTGCCCGTCAAAGTCAAGAAATATGGTTGCCGTTGCACTTGGATAGCTGCTCAGCTTAGGAACGCTGAAAGCTTTTGATGAAAGCAATAGTGTGATTGTAAGTAGTAAGTAGGTAGAAAGCTTTTTCATTTTTGTGGATTTAGGGGTCCATTTTATTGATGCCTGCAGTCCTGTATAACCCTGTCGGTTTCCATTTTTACAAGCTGGTAATCGCCAGATGCGTTTTTCTTCAGCTCATAGCCATCAAAAAACTGCTTGTTGATCATACGGCCAAGGTAAGAGACGGTGTTATCTTTATTAATGATCTTGGATACGCTGAAAATGGTATTGTTGAAATAAGGTGACCTGATCACGGCTGTTTGCAGGTTGCTGTATTTTACCACATTGCTGGTCACACTTCCCTGGAATGAAAAATTATCAGAGAAATTAAGGTTGATGTTCTGGCCTGCGGCAGTATTGAAGATATTGCTCAGGGTTGCTTCCGAACAGGCGATAACATCAGGAAAATTATTGAATTGCTTTGGTTTGGAACTGGTCTGTGCAGAAGCCGTTGCGGTAAACAATGTCAGCGTCAGCAACATTGCATAGGAGGCAAGTTGTTTCATGGAATTGGATTTGATTTGATAGATCAAGATTATAAGCTTTTATTTAAACGCAGCAAAGGAACTGTTATTATATAATTGCTCAAAAAAATTAGGGGCTCCGTGAAGATTTTTAGAATTAATTCTACAGGCGATGAGATCAATATTGACCCGTGCTTAGCAGCACCAGTGTGCAAGCCTCCTGGGGCTGAATTCCATTTTGAACGGCGAGGGATGATAATTCGTCATTTTCGGCCCCGGGATTGAAGATTATCCGCCGGGGATGGAGGGAGATGATATAATCGTAATATGTTTTCTGATGGGTGGGATTCAGGTAAAGAGTTACTGTGTCGACATTCTCAAAATTCTTTTGTTCTGTTTCGATCTGGACACCATTAACAGCGCCCCTCCTCCTGCCGATCGCAACAACAGGATGCTGGTAGCTTACCAGCTTTTTTATGGCGAGATTGCTATATCGTGCAGGGTTTTCTGATGCCCCCAATACCAATGTTTTTTTCTTTTCCATCTTATTTTAAAAACCTTTCTCTTACTTCCGGGGTCGGTATCATACATTCCTGGCGCACACCAAACCATTTATACCGGTTCCTGGATACCCAGTTATAGATACTGTCTCTTATGAATTTAGGAACAATTATTAAGCCATAACATAATGGCCATAATCCCCTGAGATACCTGCAAACCTTTAGTGAAGCAGTAGACCTGGTATAAACTTTTCCATTTTCTATAAACACAAAGGTCTTCATCTCTTCAGTTGGAAGATTGTACTGTTTCAGCAACTCCTGTCCGGCCTTTGTCTGTAAGGGAGCAAAATGAATGATCGTTCTTTTATTTCTTTTGATAACGAAATTCACCGCACTGTTGCAAAAGTTGCAAACCCCATCAAATAATATTACCGGTTGTTCTTTCATTATTGAGCAAAGTTAGAATAAATAAAACCTCATAAAATCCTGGCCCTTATTTTAAAATGGCCAGGGGCCGCTCATTCATTTTCCTGAGTTCTGTGTAACATAACCCTGTATAAAAAACCGCCATAAAGGGTGCAGTAAACAACAATATCCAGAAAGAGCCCAGTGGAAATGTGGCCAGTGATATGAGGGTTATCCAGTGATAAACATTTCTTGTGCTGCTTTTCGGGAACGCATCACTGAATGCATGCACCAGCATACTGATCACCTGCCAGCCGCCTACAACAAAATAACCGATCATAAAAGTATAGTCCATGTTTATTAAGCTGGCTATTGTGAATCCTGCGATGAGCAGGGTACTGATCCAGGCATCCAGGGTTTTAAACTTTTTCATAACTGTGTATTTTAAAATTTCAGAAAAATTTGAAATTAATCATTATAATAAAAGCCGGCATACCGGCTTAATCATTACGATCATTTAAAGAACTTCAATAGGCTGCCGAGGAACCAGTTCTCATCGGCTTTGATCATTACTTCCAGCATCTTGTCGGCCTGGTTGCCGAACTTCCGGATGCCGCCCACTGTGTCAACAAACTGTTTGATATGTTTATCTTTTTTGTCTCCATCCACTTTCTCCAGCTGCCCCAGTAATTTAAGCATTGGGTCCAGTTCCCGCTTCTTTCTTTCTTTGATGATCTGTGTTGCTACCTTCCAGATATCTTTTTCTGCTATGAAGAACTCCTTTCGTTCGCCCTGTATCAGCACCCTGTCCACCAGGCCCCAGGATACAAGGTCACGGGTATTCATGTTCACGTTACCCCGGCTGATGTTCAGCTGTTCCATGATGTCATCCTGCGTCAAAGGATCCGGGCTGATGAGCAGCAGGGCGTGTATCTGCGCCATGGTGCGGTTAATGCCCCAATGCGTGCCAAAGGCACCCCAACTGCTGATGAACTGAGCTTTTGCTTCGGAGAGTTTCATGCATTATGCTTTTTGCATATCAAAGATAATACATTTATTGAATTTTCAAAACTTATTGAAAATATATTTTAACTCATGGAATGTAAGGCCACCCGGTTGCCTTCGCTGTCGGTGATGATGGCAATGAAGCCGAGGTTCTGCCCCGGGGCGATCTCCATTTTAGCTTGCAATATCTTTCCTCCTGATGATTCTACCTTATCAAGTTGTACCTGCAGATTGGGCTGACAATTAAGATACGCCAGTGTACCATTACCCGACGGTGTATAAAAACCAGGGTTTAATACGATAGCACCTCCTACCTTGCCCCCCGGCTGGTCATACAGGAAGAAACCCATCCTGTTCGTGCCCATCATCATCTCGGGCATCTGGTAATTAAAAATGTTCTCATAGAATTTTTTAGCCCTGTCAAAATCCGTTACCGGTATCTCGAACCAATTGAGTGCATTGCCGAGTTCCATAAGTTTTAATTTGGTGGTTGAAGAAGGACAAAATAGTAAAACGACACAAGTCAATATTACCGCTTGTCCAAAAAATAAAAAAGCCGGTCATAGACCGGCTGCTATTTTGGATCAATTATATTCAAAGTAACATGTTCACCGGGTTCTCCAGGTATTTCTTCAATGTCTGCAGGAAAGCAGCACCCACAGCCCCATCTACGGTACGATGGTCACAGCTCATGGTAAGTTTCATTACATTGGTCACAGCAAAGCCTTCTCCTTTTTTTACCACCGTTTCTTTGATACGCCCTACAGCGAGGATTGCACTATCCGGCGGATTGATGATGGCGGTAAATTCATCAATATCCATCATACCAAGGTTGGAGATGGTGAATGTATTGCCGCTGAATTCATTTGGTTGTAGTTTTTTATCCTTTGCTTTCGCATAGAATTCTTTTGCTTCGGCAGCGATCTGCGCCAGTGATTTCTGATCAGCAAAACGTATCACTGGAACGATCAAACCATCAGGCGTTGCAACAGCACTTCCTATATTAATATGATGGTTCTGGCGAATAAACTCTCCCATCCAGCTGCTGTTGACATTCGGATGCTGGCGAAGCGACAATGCCACGGCTTTAATGACGAGATCATTGAAGGATATCTTCACCGGGCTCATTTCATTCAACTGCGAACGAACGCTCATCGCATTGTCCATGTTCACTTCCATGGTGAGGTAAAAATGCGGAGCACTGAACTTGCTTTCGCCAAGGCGTCGTGCGATGGTCTTGCGCATCTGTGTGAGCGGAATATCGGTATGTCCCTCCTGCCCTGTACCGGTAAATGCTGGAACTGCAGCTTTTGTTTCAGGTACGGGCCTTGCAGGTTCGCTTCCCGGTTTATAGCTATCAATATCCCTGCGTGTTATCCTTCCACCGTCACCACTTCCGCTGACGCGGCTAATATCGATACCCTTATCTGCCGCTAATTTTTTTGCAAGCGGGGATGCCTTGATGCGGCCGTTGGTACCTGCTGCCTGCGATTCTTGTATAACTGTTTCCTGCTTGTCACTTGCAGCTTGTGGCTGAGCATCATTTGCAGGTTGAGTTGTTGATGATTGTTTATTGGCTCCTGACTTTTCTGCAGCAACATAAGCACTCACATCTGTTCCCGGTTTACCAACGATGGCAATGATCTCATTTATTTTAGCCGCGTTACCCGCTTCAACACCTATATATAGTAACGTACCTTCTTCATATCCTACCACTTCCATTGTTGCTTTATCTGTTTCCACCTCGGCCAATACATCATCACTCTTTACTGTATCTCCCACTTTCTTATTCCATGCCACGATCTTTCCTTCTGTCATGGTATCACTTAGCAAAGGCATGCGTATCTCTTTTGCGCCGGCAGGAAGAGAAACAGTCTGAGGTTTAGGGTTTTCGGGTTGAGGTTGTGGAGCAGCCTTGGTAGTTTCAGTCTTTGGTGCATCGGCTTTGGGTGCTTCAGCTTTTTTATTATCAGGCCCTGCTTCTATCAAGGATTTAAATTCTTCTCCTTCCTTGCCAACCACAGCAATCACCTGGTTGATCTTTGCAGCTTCTCCCGCAGGAACTCCTATATAAAGTAATGTACCATCAACATAACCTGTCACTTCCATCGTAGCTTTATCCGTTTCCACTTCAGCCAGCACATCGTCACTCTTTACCTTGTCACCCACCTTCTTATTCCATGTTATAATTTTCCCTTCTGTCATGGTATCACTCAACAAAGGCATGCGTATCACTTCGGCCATAAATAATGATTTCTTATTTTATATCAAGGTTCGAAATTAGTGCAAAATGAGGAAAAGAGCCGCAGTTTCATCAATAATCCAATTCCAGCCTGAGCCTGTCTTTCAATTCCTTTACCAGGGGGTACTCCTCTATGATCTTAAGAAATTGTTCCCGGGTATTCAATTGTTTTTCTTTGGGAAGGCTATTGTCTTCCCGCTCCTGGATGATGACACTATAGGTAAGCTGGCGGTTACAGAAATGTCCCTGCAGGCAATCGATCAGCGCCGCCCTTTCCTGCTCAATGAATTTTTGCTGGATATTATTTTCGGTGATGATCTCTACCGAATTATTATCAATGATCTTTAATACCGCCGCCTTAAAATTGGTGACGGCCGAATGATTTTTTTTGGCGGAAAGCTTTTCTATGAATTTATCCCAGCACGACCGCAATTCTTCCATCGTGAGTGTTTTTACATCAACGCCGTTCTTGTTCTTGCTGCTTACATCATTGCGGATCTTCTCCAATGATGCGATCGTTCTTTTGGGTGTGGTTTTGGGCGGAACCTGCCGGTTATTCTCTTCATTGCTTAATACTGGTTCAGGTTCTTCGATCAGCAGCTTTGCAACCTGTGGCTCCAGCGGGCGGGGTTTGATCTCTTTGGCCGGTTCTTCTTTTACTTTAATGACAGGGATCGACCTGAATGCAACCGGCTTTGAATTATCAACCAGTTTTTTTTTAGTGAGACCGGTTTCGTTATTCACCAGTTCAACAGCCTGCTGAAGATAACAGAGCTTGATGATGAGCAGCTCAACATGAAGACGCTTATTTCTGGCCTGTTTATAATTGATCTCTGCTTCATTCAACAGGTTGAGTGAAGCGATCAGCCAGCCCGTTGAGATCTGTTTGGCTCCCTGTAAATATTTTTGTTTGAAATCATCCGCCACTTCCAGCAATATCGCAGCTTTTGCATCCTTGCTCACCAGCAGGTTCCGGATGAACTCCGAATAACCTTCCAGCAATGTATCTCCTTCAAAGCCCTTGCGGTTGATCTCATCATACAGCAGCATCGCATCGCTGAGATGCTGCTGCTGCATGCAATCCATCAGTTTGAAATAATAATCCTCATCCAGGATATTCAGGTGCTCCAGTGTATTGGAATAATTCACTTCGCCATTGGTAAAGCTTACGATCTTGTCCATAATGCTCAATGCATCGCGGAGACAGCCTTCGCTTTTTTGTGCGATCACGTGCAAGGCAGCTTTATCGGCTTTTATCTTTTCCTTCTTACATATTTGCTGCAGGTGTTCAACGGTATCATTATTGGTGATGCGCTTGAAGTCGAATATCTGGCAACGGCTGAGTATGGTAGGAAGTATCTTGTGTTTTTCTGTTGTAGCCAGGATGAAAATGGCATAAGGAGGGGGCTCTTCCAGTGTTTTTAAAAATGCGTTGAAGGCAGATGAGCTTAGCATGTGCACCTCGTCCACGATATACACTTTGTACTTTCCAGCCTGCGGTGCAAAGCGAACCTGCTCAACAAGGGTGCGTATATCATCAACGGAATTGTTACTGGCAGCATCCAGTTCATGAATGTTCAGTGAAGTGCCGGCATCAAAGGAAACACAGCTGTTACATTTATTGCAGGCTTCTCCATCTTTTGTCTGGTTCTCGCAATTGATTGTCTTGGCAAGTATCCTTGCACAGGTTGTCTTTCCAACACCCCTCGGACCACAGAACAAAAAAGCATGCGCCAGTTGGTTATTCTTTATGGCATTCTTTAAAGTAGTGGTGATATGCTCCTGCCCAACCACGGTAGAAAAATTCTGTGGTCGGTATTTCCTCGCTGATACAATAAACTTATCCATGAGCTGCTAATTTCGGATTTCTATGCTTAATCTGGAATTTTGTTTTCCCCCTTAATCGAGTATGGGGTGGCGCTTAAATTCTTTGGTACGGTCGAAAAGATAACGGTAGGTGACAAGGTTACGGCTGCGGTAAGTATCTCCAAAGTTTTCAGCTACATTGATCATTTTGGGGTTGAAGTCGCCGATCCACTGCACTTCATAATCCAGGTATAGCTGGTTGGGTTTCTGTACGATCCTTCTGCATTCGCCAATGATGAATGAATCGATCCCCTTCCCCTGCCACTCGGGTACCACCCCAAACACAAGCCCGACGAATTTTCTTGCCGGCCTGAATTTTTGTCTCCACAAAAATTCCAGCTTTTGCAGCAACCCGAACTTTCCATTCATATATTTAAAATACTGGTTTATATCAGGCAGGTTAATGAACATAGCAATGGCTGTACCCTTGTAATAAGCAAAATAGACGATGTCTTCATCCATTACCGGCTTCATCTTTTTGAACAGGATCAGCACCTGTTCTTTATTCATTTGCTTTAACCCGCCATGACCAGCCCATGCTTTATTATATACTTCCGCAAAATCACCGGCATATTTTTCGAGATTATTTTTTTTTATGGTCTCAAAGCCTATGTTGGGATCTGCATCATGGACTTTGTGCCGCTCTACGGTTTTTGGAGCCAATGGTTTTGTTGGATCAAGCCCAAAACAAACCTGGTTAAAGAAGGTCATAAATCCGTAATTCTCAAACAGGGTAATATAATAAGGAGGATTATAATTCATGCCATATACAGGAGGATAAAAGCCCTCTGTGATCAACCCCCACCACCTGTCCCGTTCACCAAAATTGATGGGCCCATCCATAGCCTGCATGTCATGCTGCAGCAGCCAGTGTTTTGCATTATCGAATAAAAGGTCAGCTGCATCCTGGTCATTGATACATTCAAAGAACCCAATGCCACCAACAGGAACATCATCACCCTTATTCTTATATTTTTTATTGATAAATGCTGCAATGCGGCCGATCAGGTTACCCTGGTCATCTTTCAATACCCAGCGTATAACTTCACCAAAACGAAAGGCCTTGTTCTTCTTCTTATCAAATACTTCGTTGATATCCTTGTCCAGCGGACGGATCCAGTTCGGCTCTTTTTTATTGATGGCAACAGCAACCTGGAGAAATTCACGGGCGGTTGAGCTATCTGTGACAGGAATGATCTGCATTCTTAAAATTGAAGCAGCAAATATAGGAAAGCTGGCTTATTTGCCAGACGGCTGTATCATCTCACTTTTACCATTGCTTTCACCTGTTGCATTGCGCCATTTTGCATGGGGTAGATAATATATACGTAGTTAATTAACCCTATTGTATGTTCTCGATTATTCCTGCAATGCCTTGTCCACCGCCAACACATGCAGTTACGATACCATATTTTTTATTCAGTCTTTTCATGTCGTTGATGATCTGGATGCTGAGTTTGCAACCTGTGCATCCGAGCGGATGTCCCAATGCAATAGCGCCCCCGTTAATGTTCACGATATCCGGGTTGAGGTTGAGTTCCCTTATAACAGCAAGGGATTGTGATGCAAATGCTTCATTTAATTCTATCAGGTCAATTTGCGAAAGGTTCATGCCTGCCTGTTTCAACACCTTAGGCACAGCTTCCACCGGGCCAATACCCATGATGCGTGGATGAACGCCTGCGCTTGCACAATTCACCAATCTTGCGATGGGTTTAAGTCCGAGTTCATTTATCATCTTTTCACTCATCACGATTACAAAGGCTGAGCCATCGCTCGTTTGTGAAGAGTTGCCTGCTGTAACTGATCCTCCTGCCGCAAATGCAGGTTTCAGTTTTGCAAGGCCTTCGGGGGATGTATCTGCACGCACACCTTCATCGGTATCTACAATAAAATTCTTTTTTTGTTTTTTTCCTTTGGCATCAAGATAGACCTCATCCACCGTGATGGGCAGGATGCCTGATTTAAAATATCCTTCTTTGATAGCCTTTCCTGCTTTTAGATGACTGTTATAGCTGAATGCATCCTGGTCTTCCCTGCTCACCTTGTACTCTTTTGCAACTGCTTCAGCAGTTAGTCCCATGCTCAGGTAATAGTCGGGTTCATCTTTTGCGATCGAATAAGAGGGAACGGTTTTCCATCCTGCCGTAGGCACCATGCTCATGCTTTCTGTTCCGCCGGCAATGATACAATCTGCCATTCCTGTCCTGATCTTGGCGGTTCCCATAGCAATACTTTCCAGTCCGCTTGCGCAATAACGGTTAATCGTTATGCCCGGGGCATGAAATCCAACAGCCCTTGCAGCGATGATCCTTCCTACCTGCAAACCCTGTTCAGCTTCGGGCACCGCATTACCTACAATAACATCATCCACACGTTTAACATCCAGCTGTGGTACTGAAGCCAGCAACCCTTTAATAACATCCACGGCGAGATCATCGGGGCGGGTAAACCTGAATCCCCCTTTTTTACTTTTTGTAATGGCCGTTCTGTATCCTGCTACTATATAAGCTTCCTGCATATTTAAAAGTTAATAGTTAATGGTTCATAGTTTATGACTAAAAAAGGTTGTTTATGCAACTTTTAACCAAAGTTAGAATTTCTGCGGGAAAACAAAAAACTAAAAGCTCTGGCTTATTTTTGCGCAAGATGTATAAGCTGCTTCGTTCTTTTTTATTCCTGTTTGATCCCGAGTGGGTACACTATTTTTCAATGAACAGTCTACGATTGCTTTGCAAAATTCCGGGCGGGAAGAGCCTGTTAGCTGCATGTTTCAAGCCAAATGGGGATATTCAACAATCAATATTCAACATTCGATTTCCCAACAGGGTTGGCCTGGGTGCAGGCTTCGACAAGAATGCAAAATACCTTGACGAACTGGAAGCATTGGGTTTTGGTTTTGTGGAGATAGGAACCGTTACTCCACTGGCCCAGGCAGGCAATGATAAGCCAAGGTTATTCCGTCTTCCGAAAGATAAAGCGCTCATTAACCGCATGGGCTTTAATAATGATGGAGTGGAAGTGATAGCTAAGAGATTAAAAGAGTGGAAGGAGAAAGATCACAAGCTTATTATTGGTGGCAATATTGGTAAGAACAAAATCACTCCAAATGAAAATGCATGGAAGGATTATGAGATTTGCTTCAATGCATTGCATGAGCATGTTGATTATTTTGTAGTGAATGTAAGCAGTCCCAATACACCGGGGTTAAGGGAATTACAGGAAAAGGACTCTTTACGTAAGATCCTTTCAAATTTGCAAATTCAAAACACAAAATTCAAATTGCAAAAGCCAATACTATTAAAGATAGCCCCGGATCTTACACCAGAACAAATAGATGATGTGATCAGCCTTGCTATGGAAATAAAATTGGATGGCCTGGTTGCATCCAATACTACCATCAGCAGGGATAATCTCACCACTCACGATTCACAACTCACTAAGATCGGTGCTGGTGGATTGAGTGGATCGCCATTAAAAGAAAGAAGCACGGAGATCGTAAAATATATACATCAAAAAACAAATGGCTCCATTCCCATCATTGCAAGTGGTGGTATCTTTACGGGCACAGATGCAAAAGGAAAAATAGAAGCCGGCGCATCATTGGTGCAGGTGTGGACGGGTTTTATCTATGAGGGGCCCGGCATTGTAAAACGAATTTGTAAATCATTATAACAACAATGGAACATCTATTTACGAGCGAGAGTATTATCAGCTTTTTTATATTGGTCATTCTGGAAGTTGTGTTGGGCATCGACAACGTGATCTTTGTAAGTATCATTCTTAACCGGCTTGATAAAAAAAGCGATCAGAAAAAAGCCAGGCGTATGTGGATGATCACCGGTATCATTTCACGCAGTTTATTATTAATGGGACTGGGATGGCTGCTTACCCAAAAGGGAAAAGCGATCTTCACGCTGTTTGGAAAAGGGTTTGATCTTGCAAGTATTGTAATGCTGGCAGGCGGTATATTCCTTATTTATAAATCGGTGATGGAAATACATCATAAACTGGAAGGAGAAGACCCGAATGCCGTGTCAACGAAAACAAAGAAACTATCGCTTACACAGGCGATCGGGCAGATCATACTGATCGATGCTGTTTTTTCGTTCGACAGTATCATCACGGCGGGTGGCACCGCTCAATATGTAGAGATCATGATCGCCGCTGTTGTGATCGCTATGTTCATTATGTTCATGTTCAGTCCGGCGATATCAGCATTCATCCATAAACATCCTACATTAAAAATGCTGGCGCTTTCCTTCCTCGTAATGATCGGTATCAGTCTGATAATAGAAGGATGGGATAGCGAAGCCGCACATCAACTGCACCTCAAGAATTATATTTATTTCGGTATGGCTTTCTCGTTCGGCGTAGAGATGCTGAACATGGTCATGCGCAAAAGGATGTCAAAGAACAGGGTGGTCAAGCTGAATGAACCCGTTCTCGAAGAAAAAAATGAACCGGGATCTGATTCTGCTCACTGATCATTGCACCACGCTGATATAATAGTTTATTGTTACCGGGTTAATAATTGCAGCTGTAAGGTTCCTGTACCTGATCTTTATCGTTCCCGCAGCCGAAACCCTTGCCCAGGCAATGACAAGACCACTTTCGATATCCGCCGCAGGTGATATAGAAACAGCTCCGTTCAATGTAACATTGGGTAATGCAACGGAAACATCCAGTTCTCCGTTTGCAGGCACTGCCCCCACATTGATACTCACCGTATCTTTTATCAATGCTGTATTCTTTGTGCCGTTGGTTCCCAGCTTATAAGTTCCATCCACATCCAGCACAGCGGTGGGTGATGTTACCCCGATGCCCACATTTCCGAAAGTATCGATGACCATTTTTATATTACCGGCAATAAAATCATTCCCATAATTAAATGAAAGGTCGGGGTTAGAATTCATACCAATATTCCATTGATAACCGGTAGGCACGGCAATATTCCTGAATGAAACCGCCGCTTCACCGGCGTTTATCAGCGGTGAAGAAATATTTTCTATCATGATCCCGTTGGCCCATCCGCCATTCTGCGAATTATTGTTGACCACGTGCAATGCATATCCGGGTGTAGTGGTGCCGATACCAACATTGGCATTTGCCGTAGCTCCATTGATTCCGCTTATAGAACCAAGTACAAGCGAATTGCTTGCATTAACTGCCGCATTTGCACCGATGGCAGTGGCGTTGTTTAGTCCTGTACTTAATACATCAGCATTATATCCCAGTATTGTATTCTCATTTCCTGTGGTATTGGTATAACCCGATGCCTGCCCAACAAAAGTATTCCTGATGCCGGTATTGGCAACAGTTCCTTTATTATTATATCCTGCTTCTTCACCGATAAATGTATTGTTGTATCCAAGACTATCCAGGTAACCTGCATACACTCCCACAAAAGTATTGCGGCTGTTAATACGATGGCTCTTTCCTGCATAGTTACCAATGAATACCTGTTCGGAGCCGACACTATTTTTAAACCCTGTGCTGTCCCCGATAAAAAGAAGGTTGGTCCTTGTCTGGTTACTGGCTCCGGCAGCACGCCCTATGAAAATATTGGAAGAGGCTGTTGTATTATTATATCCTGCGCTATCCCCTATCGCCACGTTATAACTGCCGCTGCTATTATAAAACAAAGACTCATAACCCATGCTTGTATTCTTATCGCCGGAACCATTCGTATATAAATTATAGGCACCCACAGATACATTACCGCCGCCGGAAATACTATTCGCCAGTGCCAGTACCCCCACTGCGGTATTATACCCGGTGGTATCCAATTTTAAAGCATCGCTGCCCAATGCAACACTTGCCACGGTTTTATCAGAATAGATCATCGCATTATTACCAACAGCAGTATTGAAATTGCCGGTCTTATTAGTCAGCATGGAATTCTGTCCTACTGAAATATTTCCATAACCAAGCCTGTTTGACTGAAGCGCTCCATATCCGAGGGCTGTATTGTAACCAATAGAAGTATCATTGGCTAAAGCGAGACTTCCTACTGCAGTTGAAGCAACCCCATTTACATTACTGGCCAGTGTATAAGAACCCAATGCAGTATTATAACCCAGTCCATTATTGTTTTTGCTAAGTGATTGATAGCCGACTGCGGTGAGGTACGTACCAAATACATTATCCTTCAGGGCATAATGGCCTATTGCTGAATTATAAGTGGCGAAGGTATTTTTTGACAATGCACTATCCCCGATAGCAATAACACCCGAAGCTGTATTTGCAGCACCCGCTCCTTTACCCATATAATAAGTTCCGTTATTACTGTTGAACTGTGCCAGCGACTGGTTGTTCTGTTTGAACCGCAAAGGCATTGCATCTGTAGTTCCTATAAAATTCAGCGCAGTGTCAGTTCCGGCATTACCCTTCGTTTTCCATCCGGCATTACCCAAAGCCTCGATCCATAGCCAGCTGCTTCCATTATAATAATGAAAGCCCACACTGTCCACATCATCAATAAATACCATTAAACCTTTGGCAGGAGATGCGATCGCATTGCGTTGCGCCTTGGTCATTCTTGGTATCAGCAATCCCTTCGCGGTACTTTTTATATCCAGCATTGCTGATGCATTAGCTGTACTCCCATCCGTATTAATACTTAGAGATTGTGCATGCGCTGAAACGGAGATAAAAAGGAAACAGAAGATCATAAAATTTTTCATGACGATCATTTTATGTTATACCAATAATACATGTCCCCCCAAATGAGAGGACATGTACATTTTGTTTTGTTGCTCTATCTTAATTCTTCACGAAGGGCGTTACAAAAAGTTTCGGGTTGTAAGGAGTAGAAACTTTGAGCACGTATACTCCATCTCCCAAATGCAACACATTTATGTTCGTAAGATTAAGTCCGCTGCTAAGTGTAACCTGTTTGGTCAAGACAAGCCTTCCCATTGCATCATATACAGCAAGCGTTACCGGCCCTGCATTCACCAGGTCAACCACAACATTTAATTGTGAATGCACCGGGTTAGGATAAATATTTCCTGTAGGCCTCGGTATTGGCTGTGTCTGTACAGCAAAAGCCGAGAAGCTGGTAACATTCGTTTTTGTTTGTGTGAACGGATCTGATCCTGCAGCTGCCGTTGAGGTTGCAGTCATCCAGGTACCATTACTGAACTGCATCAGGTAGCATTTACTTCGATCGAAGCCCGTCAGTTCCTGCAGGCCTGTCCATTGCAAAGTGATATTCACATCGCTTCCTCCTGTTACGGCTTCATCCATGATCCAGGTTCTGTCAACGACCTTATCTGTGTACAATGTTCCCGTTAAACCGTTCGTAAGTACACCCGCAACCACACGAATACTTATATCATCTGTTGTATGCACTGCATTAGCAGAGATCGTAACGGGGTTATAACTGATCGCATCCGTACCAACAGGTATCGTTCTTGAAGCAGAAGCAGCAAGTGCTTTTATGATCACATTACCGGTTCCATTTGTAATAATATGTGATACCACAGATCCCGAACTACCTGACGCAAGCGTGAGATTGGATGATCCAAGGCTGATGTTTCCATTCGTAAGCGTAAGTGTTCCATTGATCGTGCTGCTACCCCCCAATACAACACCACCTGCACCATTCATGGTAACATTGTTGGTTGTAAATGCTGGTACCGACTGACTATTGCTTCCGCGGAAATTGATATTGCCTGCAGTTGCATTGAAAGTTCCGGCACCCGTTACATTACCAAAGAGATCAAGCGTACCTCCTGCTCCTATCGTTACCGACCCTCCATTACTGATGCTGATACTTCTTACAGTTCCGTTAGCTGCGCTAAGGTTAGGCATATTGGGCGTCGAAGACGGAATAACAACATCGGTTGTTGAAGTTGGTAGGCCACCGCACCAGTTGGATGCGGTATTCCAGTCATTACTTGTTATCCCCGTCCATGTTCCGCTGGCGGTGACGGTGAGATTGACAGAATTGGATGTAACTGTACCACATGTTCCGGTAACGATCACATCATAAGTGCCTGCATCAGCTGCGACAGTTCCATTTATGGTAAATGTTGCTGCGATTGCTCCACCGATGTTCACACCTGCCTTTCTCCATTGATAAGTTAATGCAGTGCCTGTTGCGATCAGGGAGAAACTAACATTGCTTCCCGAACAAACAGTCTGCGATACGGGTTGAGCAGATATCACCGTTACTGCATTCACCGTTAATGTAACTGTGTTGGATGTTACTGTTCCGCAGGTACCTGTAACAACCACATCATAGTTTCCTGCATTTGCAGCAGTTACACCTGTAATGGTAAATGAAGTGGAAGTGGCTCCGCTAATATTAACTCCAGCCTTTCTCCATTGATAGGTCAATGCTGTACCGCTTGCAGCCACATTGAACGTAACATTGGCGCCGGCACAAACAGCCTGGCTCACCGGTTGTGTATTGATCACCGTGAGACTATTGACCGTCATCGTAATGGAATTTGATGTAACAGGATTGGAACTGGTGCAGGTAAGTGATGATGTCATCACACAGGTGATCACATCTCCATTCGCCAGTGTTGAGTTTTGATAAGTGGCGCTGTTCGTTCCAACATTGCCCCCATTCAGTTTCCATTGATAGGAAGGAGTGCCGCCGTTCGTTGGCGTTGCAGTGAATGTAACTGTAGTGGCCGGGCAAATAATATTGCCTGGAGCAGCAGCTATGCTGACCGATGGTGTTACTGTTGCAGTGACTGCCATCGTTATTGCATTGGATGTAACCGGGTTTACGGTTGTACATGGAAGTGAAGATGTCATCACACAGGTAATAATATCTCCATTTGCCAGTGTTGAATTCTGATAAGTTGCGCTGTTCGTTCCAACATTGCCTCCATTCAGTTTCCATTGATAGGAAGGAGTGCCGCCGTTGGTTGGCGTTGCTGTGAATACAACATTAGTTCCTGAACAAATAGTATTGCCTGGCGCGGCTGCAATGGTTAGTGATGGAGTTACATTGGCTGTTACCGTCATCGTGATCGCATTTGAAGTAACCGGGTTGGAACTGGTACATGTGAGTGATGATGTCATTACACATGTTATCACATCTCCATTCGCCAGTGTTGAGTTTTGATAAGTGGTGCTGTTCGTTCCAACATTGCCCCCATTCAGTTTCCATTGATAGGAAGGAGTACCGCCATTGGTAGGCGTTGCTGTAAAAGTTACATTGGTGCCGGAACATACGCTGTTGCCTGGTGCAGCAGCGATACTCACAGAAGGCGTTACAGTTGAGGTAACGATCATAGTAATGGGATTCGAAGTAACAGGATTCGGGTTAGCGCATGCGATCGATGATGTCATGACACAGGTTACTACATCTCCGTTTATCAATGTTGAGTTTTGATAAGTAGCGCTGTTCGTTCCAACATTGCCTCCATTCAGTTTCCATTGATAAGAAGGAGTGCCGCCGTTCGTTGGTGTAGCAGTAAATGTTACGTTAGTTCCCGAACAAATTGTATTTCCAGGCGCAGCCCCGATAGCCACAGATGGTGTGATTGCCGAGGTAACAGTTATAGTAATTGCATTGGAAGTAATAGGATTTGCACTTGTGCAGGTCAATGATGATGTCATTACGCAGGTCACCACGTCGCCGTTAGTCAATGAAGCGTTCTGGTAAGTTGCGCTGTTCGTTCCAACATTTCCTCCATTTAATTTCCATTGATAAGAAGGCGTACCGCCGTTCGTTGGCGTTGCAGTAAAGGTCACATTAGTGCCTGAGCAAATAGTAGTTCCGGGCGATGCTGCAATGCTTACCGATGGTGTGATTGTTGTGGTAACTGTCATCGTAATGGCATTGGAAGTAACGGGGTTAGGAGTAGCACAGGCGATCGATGATGTCATTACGCATGTCACTACATCTCCGTTTGCCAATGCAGCATTCTGGTAAGTTGCGCTGTTCGTTCCAACATTGCCTCCATTCAGTTTCCATTGATAAGATGGAGTGCCGCCATTGGTTGGCGTTGCTGTGAATATAACATTGGTTCCGGAGCAAATATTATTGCCCGGTGCTGCTGCAATGCTCACGGATGGTGTAACATTCGCGGTTACTGTCATTGTAATGCTATTCGATGTAACCGGGTTGGTGCTGGTACAGGTCAATGAAGATGTCATTACACAGGTTATCACGTCTCCATTGATCAATGCAGCATTCTGGTAGGTTGCACTGTTCGTTCCAACATTTCCGCCGTTCAGTTTCCATTGATAAGAAGGAGTGCCTCCGTTGGTTGGCGTTGCTGTGAATACAACATTAGTTCCTGAACAAATATTATTTCCGGGCGCTGCAGCAATACTTACCGATGGTGTAACGGTTGAGTTGACCGTCATCGTGATCGTATTGGAGGTGGCCGGATTGGGATTGGCACAGGCAATCGACGATGTCATGACGCAGGTTACCACATCTCCGTTCAGCAAAGCAGCATTCTGGTAAGTTGCACTGTTCGTTCCAACATTTCCTCCGTTCAGTTTCCATTGATAAGAAGGAGTTCCTCCATTGGTTGGCGTTGCTGTGAATATTACATTAGTACCTGAACAGATCGTATTGCCGGGCGCAGCCGCAACACTTACTGAAGGAATGATATTCGTATTTACTGTCACTGTGAAAGAACAATTCACTGTTGGCGAGCCTGTGAGCACATAAGCAACTGTTGTTACACCTGCGTTGAATGTTTGCCCGCTTGCTGTGCCGCTTCCGCTTCCTGTTGTTGCGCCGCTTAATGTATAAGTGAATGATTGCGGCGGGGCGATATTGGGGTCGATGCCATTAACAACAGCTGTGCATTGGCCTGCCGGTGCACTCACTGTTACATTCGAAGGACAACTGATGGTTGAATTACCTACGGTGAATTGGCTGTACTCATACAATCCCCATTTACCCGATTGATCCTTTACACGGATGGAAAGAAAATGGGTTCCTAATGATAATCCCGGCTCGGGTATCAAAAATGTTTGAGTTACAATATTACCTGGGGTTGTTATCGTTAATGGAGTTCCATTACCTATTCCCGGATCTGCGTCGAAGAAATATTCAGCAGCTGTAATAATGGGTTCATCTGCTGTCGTGGTAGAAATATAGAACCCACGTGTTTCATATAATCCCCATACTCCATCTGCTCCTTTGGTGCGAATGCCTAAGAAATGGAAGCCTGTTGAAAGAGATGTGGGTATCACAGCTGTAAAATTCACGACAGCCCCTGATGGACCAACTGATGTTGAGGTTGCGTTACCGGGCCCGGGGTCTGTATCAAAGAAATATTCTGCTGCAATAACATTCGCAGCATCTGTTGCAGAAGAACTGATATAGAAACCCCTTGATTCATATAACCCCCATACTCCATCTGCTCCTTTGGTGCGGATAGCAAGGAAATGAAAGCCAGCTGACAATGATGTTGGTATTACTGCTGTAAAATTCACTATCGCTCCTGATGCGCCAACTGAAACAGATGTTCCATTACCTACACCGGGGTCTGCATCAATAAAATATTCCGCTGCCACAATATTGGCAGCATTCGCTGTAGCAGAACTTGTATAGAAACCTCTTGTTTCATATAATCCCCATACCCCGTCGGCTCCTTTGGTGCGTATAGCTAAGAAATGAAATCCTGCTGAAACAGATGTCGGTATCACTGCTGTGAAATTGACCACAGCTCCTGATGTACCAACCGATACTGAAGTTCCGCTGCCAACACCGGGGTCTGCATCAATAAAATATTCTGCTGCCACAATATTGGCAGCATTCGAAGTGGCGGAACTTGTATAGAATCCTCTTGATTCATACAAGCCCCAAACACCATCGGCACCTTTAGTGCGTATGGCTAAAAAATGAAAACCGGCGGAAAGTGATGTTGGGATCACTGCAGTAAAATTCACTACGGCCCCTGATGCACCAACCGATACTGAAGTTCCACTGCCCGGGCCAGGGTCTGCATCAAAAAAATATTCTGCTGCCACGATATTGGCAGCATTTGCAGTTGCATTACTTATATAGAATCCTCTCGCTTCATACAAGCCCCATTTACCATTGGCATCTTTTACCCTGATGCCGATAAAATGGAACCCTGTGCTTAATGAAGCAGTGGAAACATTTGCTGTAATGTTGACGATGTCTCCCGGGCTTGTAACAGTAATTGCTATACCATTACCCGGACCGGGATCGGCATCAAAAAAATATTCTGCATTAGTAATGATCTGTGATCTTGCTGCCGTAATGAATAATATCATTAACGACAGCATGAATAGCCTTTTTTTCATACCAACAGATTTTAATGTTGAAAAATGGTATTACAAAAGGCCTAGTTATTCTTTCTCGCCTCTACCTGCACGTTCAGTGTTCCTGCTACCGGTATCGTTGGATTGGTAATATTCATACTGAAGATATAGGGGAACCTGCTCGTTCTGCTGGTCGTCCAGTTGAGGCTGCCTGTAGGATCATATAATAATCCCATATCCTTTCCGTCCGAACCAGTGTTATTTGCAGGTCCTGCGGGAATGGTGAAATCACCGAGAGGATTGTTAGTACCTGCATTTACAGCAGCTTCGTCAACCATTTGCGGGTCCTGGTTCACTACATTTCCCCCGCCATCAACATTGCTGTTAATTGCCCACGGGTTATTGGTGCCGGCGTTGAAGGTGATATTGTTGTTGAATGTGCTCAGGCTGTTCTGTGAAGCTGCATCACGGCGTACAAAAATATTATTGGTGATGGTAAGAAACCGTGAGTTCGTGGCAAAACAATCCCTCGTTCCACCACCGGGGCCAAACCAAAGATTATGATTGAACAGTACATTCACTGAATTGGTAAACCCGGAGATATTAGCGCCCAATACAGTTCCGTTCTCATAAAAATAATTATTCTGGAAAAGGAAGTTCTGGTATGTACTGCCGGTTGTAGCAGTTACCTGTGAATTGTCAAACCAGTTCCCTTCAAACAAATACCCGGTGTAGGTAACACCACCCTGTGCTACCTGGATCGTGTGATGAAAAAACCTGTTGCGTATGAAACGAAGGTTATCCGGGTGATTGGAGTTCATATCTATGGTTGTAAGAAACACCAGGCCATTTAATTCTGTATTGCTGCATGATGCACCGGTAATAGTGCAGCCATTTATCTCTGCATCAAAAGGAAGGTTCTTATTAGGGCTCCATCCCGGTCCAATAAAAACGAGCTGTTTGTTAGTGAGCGTAAATCCTGCATATACATTGGGGCTGCCATGTACATAAATTGTATCCCCACTGGCGCTGGCTGTAATGGCCGCCTGGATATTATTGAACTGTGCCAGTGTTGATGGCGTATTACTTACTGTGCGGATGGTGGCTTGGGAAAATAAAACCAGCATTGATAAAATTGCAGAAAAGCAGAACTGTTTCATAGACAAAAATTTTATAGTTTAAAAATCGAGTAGTAAAGAAGGAGAATTGGAGATGATAAAATTAGAACGCCCTGCTTTTTGAGACAATCGCTAATTGTAGTGAGTGGTGAGAAGAAAAGAATACCGGATCAGACAATTTTATTTTTGATCGCCAGGGATACGGCTTCACCTATTGAATGTACCTGTAATTTTTCGTAGATCTTTTTAACGTGTGTGTTGACGGTATAATAACTGATACCCATTTTGTCTGCCACCATTTTATAACTCAGCCCGTCTGCCAGGTGTTGCAACACTTCTTTTTCTTTTTGAGTAAGATGATAATCGGCAGCAATATCTTTTTCTGACTGATTAAAATATTTCATTACCCGCAATGCCACGCTTGGCGTCATAAATGCACCGCCTTTATAAACTTCATCAATGCTTTGTGTAATAGACTGGATCGAGGCTTTCTTCAGGATATAACCTTCGGCGCCATATTGGAGTGCAGCGAAGATCTTATCATTGTCTTCAAAAGCGGTTTGCATGATGATCTTTACCTGCGGAAATTTTTCCTTGATGAGACGCACGCCTTCAATACCGTTCACATTGGGCATTTCAATATCCATCAGTACCACATCCGGAAGTTGCTGCTGCATATCTTCCAGTACATTGCTGCAATCTGCAAACGTAGCCACACATTCCATATTATCCGTCAGCTGCAACAATGCAAAGAGGCTGTCACGCCTTGCCTGGTTATCATCATATACCACCACTTTTATCATCCTGTAAACTTATACACTTAAAAAAATATTATTCCTCCCTAAATTTAGTGAGGGGGATCCTGCAGGTTATTTTTGTGCCTTCATTCTTTTTGGAGAACAATTCAAACTTTCCATCGAGATACCTGCACCTGTTCTGTATGTTGGTAAGCCCGTTCCCTTTGGATACAGTTTCAGGATCGAAGCCTATACCATTATCGATCACAGAAAGTATGATCATGTCATCCTGCTCACTTATATTAATGGATGCATCGGTAGCATGACTGTATTTTGCAACATTATTGATGGCCTCCTTGATGATCAGCAATATGTTTTTACGTGCTTCGATACCCGCCAGTTTTTTATCCAGTTCAGGATTGATGTTATAGCCGCAATTGATATTCTTTACTGCCAGTAAGCTACTGCCATAATTTTTTACACGGGAAGAAAGATTTTTATCTTCATCCTGGGAAGGCTTGATGGCCCAGACTATATCTCCCATCTCATCCATTGCCTTCTGAGCGCTGCCTTCGATCGCTCCTAATATCTCTTTTGTTTTAGCTGCATTGTTCTCCATTGTTTTGGCAGCGAGTTCGCTGTATAAATGAATACTGCTGAGTGTGGCGCCAATATCATCGTGCAGGTCCTTTGCTATCCTCGACCTTTCCTGTTCACGTGTATCATAAATGACACGCAGTTTTTCAATTTCCTTTTGCTGCAGTGTTTCCTGTTGCTGCAATACCAGCTTCAATGCATTTTCTTTTTCCTGTGCTTCCATGCGGATACGGTAACCGATCGCTGATGAAAAGAATACCACATCTGTGAAAAACCCGATCATCAGCCAGGCGAGGGCACCTAAAACGAACATGTGGGGCTGGACCAGGTTACTTAAGGATGAAATGATACCAAAAAAGATCATTGAAATGGCGCCTGCTGCCAGGTAATAATAATAGCGCTGCCTTCTTTTGAGCATTATTTTGATCACGAAGAACAGGCCGAGGAACAACAGGTATGCCCTGATAGCGATCTTCAGGATAAAATATAAATTAGGCATACCTGCCTTGTCCTCCACGATCATCTGTGTAACAACATATACAAGTATGAGGTAGATACTTTTGGTTGCAAAGAAGGTTGAATTTTTTTCCTTCACTGGGTCAAGGTCCATCGCCAGCCCCATGAAACGGATATACATAGCAAAAGCAAGCATCTGCAGTGTTTCGTCAGGATTTAAAAAGTTGAGCGGGTAAGTATGGTCAAACTCGGATGGATTAAAAAAACGAAACAGCACATAAAATGAAGTGAACCATAAATAAGTGCTGTAATAAGCAAGCAAAGCTGTTTTCCGGTGCAGGTACAGGATAGTGTGGTATATCGCTGCCAGTAAAACAGCGCCTGCCACAAAAATGACGATCAGGTAAGTTATGTTGACACCGTTGAACATAAAATTTTATACAGGTATAAATATAAAATGAAATACCCTGTTATGAAATACCCAGTAAGGTGCAAGCCACGATGCCCGCTGTTTCCGTTCTCAGCCTGTTATTACCAAGACTGACCGGGATGAATCCATGCTGGATAGCTGCGCTGATCTCTTCATTACTAAAATCCCCTTCGGGCCCGATGAGGATGATCTTGCTGGATAACGATTCGTTATTAAGATCCGACAGGTTCCTTTTTTCTTCATCGATACAATGTGCAATGAATTTTTGCTGGTGAGATGACCCTTCAATTGACTTTTCAAATGTTACAGGCTCGTGCAGTTTTGGCAACCAGCATTGCTGGCTTTGCAGCATGGCGCTTATTAGAATGCTTTTCATACGCTCCTGCTTAAAAGATGTTCTTTCAGTCCTGGTGCACAGTAGTGGAATGATCTCTGCAACACCTATCTCTGTTGCTTTTTCCAGGAACCATTCAAAGCGGCTGGCATTTTTTAAGAGAGCGATCGCAATGGTAATGTTTGGGGTTGGAGGTTTATGACTTTGAGATTGCAAAACCTTTACAGCGCATTTTTTTCGGTTGTTATCTGTTATTTCTGTGATGAACAGGTCCCCTTTTCCATTGGTAAGTTGTAACTGTTCTCCATTCTGCATGCGCAGCACTTGTACAATATGCTTGCTGGTATCTTCATCCAGCACAGTATGGTTCACTGCTGCAGTTATATCTTCTTTATAGAAAAAAGGGAATGCCATAAAAACAAATGGAGAACAAATCTAAAATTCATTCTCCATTTTTATTAATAATTACAGTTGGTATCAGTTTGCCCGTTTCCTGAACTCCGTTACATGATCGATAAACAAAGACAGTGTGTGCTTGTATCTTTCCAGCACTTCTTCTTCTTCCAGCCAAAGCATTTTATTCTCATCGATGGCAAGGATGTTCTTTTGAAATATCTCGCCATTATCAAATTCAGAGAACAGTTCCTTTGTTTTCTGCCTAATCTCAGATATTTTTTCTGATTGTTCTTTATCTTCTGCAGCTGCGCCAGGTTCGTGTGCATGCAGGTTTGGCAGGATACCATCAATAGAGCTGGCGTACTCTTTTGCCTTGTCTATAAAAAAATCAGCTGATTTCATTTTAAACAATTTAACACATATTACCTAAAATACAAATCAAAAGGTAGCAAAAATTAAAAAGGCGCTTCGTCATCAAATTCCCCGTCATTCATCTTACTACCCTTCTGGATATAAAGTTTGGCGCCATCACTGTCATCGGTCTTTACCGGCTTCCATTTCCCTTCCGGCAATCCTGCTGCAAAATCACCACCTGCTTCTTCCTCGATGAATTTTTGTATGTGCAGTAAAGCTTTCAGTTTCACTGTATCCAGGCTACCATTACGATGCTTGGCGATCTTTACAAAGGTTTCACCCTTATTGCTTTCGCCGAATTCATTGGCTGTGATATCATAGTATTCAGGGCGGTATAAGAACATAACCATATCAGCATCCTGTTCGATGGCTCCTGATTCACGCAGGTCACTCAGCTGCGGGATCTTTGCGCCTTCCTTTCGCTTTTCCACTTCACGACTCAATTGGGAAAGGGCGATGATGGGTACCTGTAATTCCTTTGCCAGTCCTTTCAGATCCCTGGATATGCGGCTGATCTCCTGTTCCCTGTTTGCATTCCTGTTCTCCCCTGCTCCGCTCATCAACTGTAAATAGTCGATGATGATCAATCCGACATTGTGTTTATTTTTTAACCGGCGGCATTTTGCTCTCAATTCGAAAATGTTCAGCGCCGCTGTATCATCAATAAAGATGGGTGCTTTTGATAAACGCTCGATACCTCTTTTATACAATTGCTTCATCTCATGTTCTTCAAGTTTTCCTCTTGCAATTTTTTCCAGCCATATCTCACTTTCGGCGCTTAATATCCTTTGCACCAATTGCCCGCTGCTCATCTCCAGGCTAAAAAACCCTACAGCAGTAGGTTTTGTGGGATGCAGGGCGGCGCTCCTGGCGAGGTTTAAAGCAAATGCAGTTTTACCCACTGAAGGGCGGGCAGCCAGAACGATAAGGTCGGTGGATTGCCATCCGTAGGTTATCCTGTCGAGTGAAGCAAAGCCTGTAGGAACACCGGTGATATCTTCCTGCCTGTTACGCATGTCTTCAATACGCTGTATGGTCTTTACCAGTACAGTATCGATGCTGTCAAAATTTTTGCGCAGGTGGTTGTTGGTGATCTCGAACAATTTTGATTCCGCTTCATCAAGCATATCAAAAACGTCAGTGCTGTCTTCATAAGCATCCCCGATGATCTCACCACTGATACGGATCAACTCACGTTGTATGAATTTTTGCAAAATGATCCTTGAGTGCGCATCAATATTGGCAGAAGAAACCACGGCATTGGTCAGCTTGGTCACGTAATACGGGCCACCAACAAGTTCCAGTTCTTCCCTGAATTTTAATTCTTCAACAACAGTGAGGAGGTCTATCGGCAAACTTTTAATGGCGAGTCCCTGCATGGCCCGGAATATCCGCTGATTGGCATCAACATAAAAACATTCCGGCTTTAATATTTCTATTACAGTATCAAATGCGCTTTTTTCAAGCATGATCGCACCGAGTACAGCTTCTTCCAGTTCTTTTGCCTGTGGCGGAACCTTCCCATACATCATGGTTCCAAGGTCCAGCGGCGTTTTACGGCGCAGTTTTTTATCTTTATTGAAGTTAGTAAGTTCCATCTTTCAGATCCGTTGTTTGTTAGGGTTAATACTTGCAGGGCGGCTAAGGTAACAGCAAACGAAGATTAAAATTGGTTTCATTTTTATCCACAGTCGCAATTTAAATAATTTTACGTGTGTTTTCCACTTGCTATTAACGTTAAAATTAACTTATCAACCTGTTACTAACAGCAAATCCCCAAACAAAAAATCAGTAAAATGGAACAGATAAGTTAGTTTATTAACAATTACTTAATGTCCAAATTTCTTTTTCTTCACCAGCATGTTTTTTTAGCTGTTTGTATTTTTCAATATTGATTATTAGCTTATGTGGATGCCGGTATCATACTTCCTTTTCAAAAAACTATCTTTGTCATCTATAATAAATAAAATAAATAGATGACCATTAGTTATAACTGGCTTGGTGAATATCTTCCCGAAAAAATAGAACCGGAAAGATTGAGTAAGATACTTACGTCGATCGGGCTTGAAGTAGAAAGCCTTGAAAAATATGAATCTGTAAAAGGAGGATTGCAGGGGCTGGTGATCGGGGAAGTGATCAGTTGTGAAAAACACCCGGATGCGGATAAATTAAAACTTACTTCCGTAAATATCGGCGCAGATGAGAACCTCCAGATAGTTTGCGGCGCATCAAATGTTGCCGCAGGACAAAAAGTAGTAGTGGCAACAACAGGCGCAACCCTTTATCCAACAACAGGCGATCCCATTACCATTAAAAGATCAAAGATCCGTGGTGTAGAAAGCCAGGGTATGATCTGTGCCGAAGATGAGATAGGCCTGGGAGCAAGCCATGCAGGTATTATGGTGCTGGATGATAAAGCAAGAGTGGGCGCTAAAGCATCTGAATATTTTAAACCTTACGAAGATCATATTTTCGAGATAGGGCTTACTCCCAACCGCATTGATGCCATGAGCCACCTGGGTGTTGCAAGGGATGTGTGTGCTTACCTGTCTCATCATAATAAAAAAGAAGTACTCGTTAAGTATCCCTATAAGAATAATTTCAAACCCGACAACCAGGGATTGCAGATGGAGGTGGTGATAGAGAACAAAAAAGCATGCCAGCGATATTCGGGTGTAAGTATCGGCGGCGTTACAATCGCTGAAAGCCCGGCCTGGCTGCAGCAAAAATTAAAGAGTATTGGACTGCGGCCAATCAATAATATCGTAGACATCACCAATTTCATATTGCACGAAACAGGACAACCATTACATGCTTTTGATGCAGATGCAATAACAGGGAAAAAAGTAATAATAAAGAATCTTCCCAACGGAACTCCGTTTGTCACCCTCGATGAAAAGGAAAGAAAGCTTTCATCAGAAGACCTGATGATCTGTAATAGTGAAGCGCCGATGTGCATCGGTGGAGTATATGGTGGACTTCACAGCGGTGTGACCTCGTCTACCAAAAACATTTTTTTGGAGAGCGCATGGTTCAACCCTGTTGACATCCGTAAAACATCTTTGCGTCATGGGTTACGTACCGATGCCGCTGCACGTTTTGAAAAGGGTGTTGACATCAGCAATACTGTAAATGTGCTGAAAAGAGCAGCAATGATGATCAGTGAAATTTCCGGGGGAAAGATCGCCAGTGATGTTGTGGATGTATATCCCGAGCCGAAACAAAAAACAGAAGTTGCGCTTAAATATCATTACCTGAAAAAACTGAGCGGTAAAAACTACCATGCGGAAACCATCAAGAACATACTCAATAGTCTTGGATTCCAGTTGCTGAAAGAAGGTGATGATGAAATAAGGTTCTCTGTTCCTTACAGCAAACCGGATATTAGTATACCGGCAGATCTCGTTGAAGAGATCATGCGGATAGATGGCCTGGACAATGTGGAGATACCTGTAATGATCACTATTGCCCCTGCTGTTGAAACCCTTGCTCATGAAGCTGCTTATAGCGAAAAGGTTGCTGAATACCTTGTGGGGTCAGGGTTCAATGAAATATTCACCAATTCAATTACCAACAGCGCATATTTCAGCGATGATGTGCTTGAAGGCACGGTAAAGATGATCAATAATTTGAGTGAAGAATTGAATATCATGAGGCCAGTCATGTTGCAAACAGGACTGGAAGCCGTTGCTTATAACCTGAACAGGAAGAACAGCGATCTGAAATTTTTTGAGTTTGGTAAAACCTATTCGACAAGCCAGGCAGGCAATTACAGTGAGAATAATCACCTGGCAATCTATATAACCGGCAGAGCTGTTGCAGCAGGCTGGAAGAATAAAGGTGAGAAGGCAGATTTTTATTTTTTAAAGGCAGTAGTTGAGAAGATCATCAGTACACTCGGACTGAAAATTAATGCTTACATTCAGGATGAAATGGAGGGCATGTCTCTGAGTTTACAGGCAAAAATAAAAAATGATATTGTGGCTTCGATTGCTGTGGTAAATAATAAAGTTTTGGATAAATTTGATATCAGGCAGCCTGTTTTCTTTGCTGACCTGGATTGGGACAAGCTTTTAAAGCTGAACAGGCAGTTAAAGATCGAGTATAAGGAAGTTTCGAAATTTCCTGCAGTGCATAGAGACTTAGCAATTGTAGTAGAAAAAGGCTTGAAATTTGAGGAAGTGGAAAAAGCGACCTATGCAACCAAACTGAATAAATTAAAATCTGTTAACCTGTTCGATATATTTGAAAGTGACAAGATAGGCGCTGGTAAAAAATCAATGGCCATCAGCTTTACTTTCATGGATGAAGAAAAGACAATGACCGATAAAGAGATCGACAGTATGATGAACAAGATTATCCTCTCTTATGAAAAAGAACTGAATGCAGACATCAGGAAATAATGGCTGAACTGGAAAAAAATATCAGGCGTGTCAATGAAAAGCTTCAGCAGTTGCTGAGGAATTACCAATCATTGCAAAAAGACAATGAACGGCAAAGGCTTTTGATTGATGAATTAAAGCTGGCTAAGGAAAAAGCAGGCCAGCAGATACTCACTCTCCAGGAACAGGTATCGGTGTTAAAAGCCGCAACGGGTCAGATGAATGAGACCGATAAAAAGATATTTGAAAAGAACATCAACCAGTACATAAGGGAGATCGACAAATGTATTGGCATATTAAGTGAATAATGTCAGAACTCATACCTATAAATATTGTAATTGGCGACAGGACCTATCGCATTAAGACCAGTCCAAAAGATGAGGAAGTGATCCGCCGTACATTGAAGACCGTCAATGACAAGATCATTGAGTTCAAAACCCAGTTTGCCGGTAAGGATATGCAGGATTATATAGCTATGGTACTTATCTGGCATACTACACAGGCCGGCGCTGATAGTAACCCTGCCATGGAAAAGGAAATGGAAGAAGCACTGTTCAAAATAGAACAGCAACTGGATAAGGCCTTATAATCACTTATTTCTATATAGCTGCCTCTCGCGGGATGATAAGCTTCCCTAATCTCCAAACAAATTACTTATCTTCGTTAATTAATCATCTCTCAGCTTGCTTATAATCAAAGAGAAGATAAACATGATTGTGAACCGAACTAAAACAGAAACATTCAATGGAACCGATAATACTATACGTTATCATTGGTGCGTCCGCACTAATACTGGGTATAATACTGGGTAAACTGATTTTTGCAAAAAATACCAAGAAACAAATAGAAGAGGCCGAACAACAGGCGCAAAAGATCATCTCCGACGGACAATTACAGGCAGAAACGCTTAAAAAGGAAAAACTTTTAGAAGCTAAAGAGAAATTCGTGCAGCTTAAGTCTGACCACGACAGGGAAGTCATGCAACGTAATCAGAAGATATCTGAAGGCGAGAACCGTATCAAGCAGAAAGAGCAATCACTTAATCAAAAAGATCAGAGCCTTGAAAAACAGATTAAGGAAAATGAATCGATCAAAGAAACCCTCAATCGCCAGATAGAGGTGGTGAATATCAAACGTACCGAACTTGAAAAGCACCAGGAAGAACATATCCGCAGGCTTGAAAAAGTAGCCGGCCTTTCTGCTGAAGATGCCAAGGCCCAGCTGATCGAAAGCTTAAAGCAGGAAGCTCATACAAAGGCACTTGTTATCCAACAGGAGATCATTGAAGAGGCTAAACTCAAGGCTAATAAAGAAGCCCGTAAGATCGTCATCCAGACCATACAGCGTACTGCTGCAGAGGCCGCAATAGAAAATGCCATTACCGTGTTCAATCTTGAGAGTGATGAGATCAAAGGATCTATCATCGGGCGTGAAGGAAGGAATATCCGTGCAATTGAAGCTGCCACAGGGGTAGATTTGATAGTGGATGATACGCCTGAAGCCATTGTACTTTCATCTTTTGATCCATTGAGGAGGGAGATCGCACGCTTGTCTTTGCAGCGCCTTGTGGCAGATGGACGTATTCATCCCGCCCGTATTGAAGAAGTCGTTGAAAAGACTAAAAAGCAATTAGACGATCAGGTAATGGAAATCGGGGAACGTACAGCAATGGAACTGGGTGTACATGGATTGCATAAGGAACTGATCAGGATGGTGGGACGTATGCGTTTTCGCTCTTCCTATGGCCAAAATCTACTGATGCACAGCAGGGAGACCGCAAATCTTTGCGCAATTATGGCATCTGAACTGGGAATGAACCCAAAATTGGCAAAAAGAGCAGGTCTCCTACACGATATAGGTAAGGTTCCAGATGAAGAAACTGAATTAAGCCATGCTTTATTAGGAGCAAAACTGGCTGAAAAATATGGTGAAAATCCTGCAGTTGTGAATGCAATTGGTGCCCATCACGATGAAATGGAGATGCAATATGTTATTTCACCCATTATACAGGCATGCGATGCCATTAGCGGAGCCAGGCCTGGTGCAAGAAGGGAAATAATGCAGCAGTATATCCAGCGTATCAAAGACCTAGAGAACCTGGCAATGGCCTATACAGGTGTTGAAAAAGCCTATGCCATACAGGCGGGCAGGGAATTAAGGGTGATCGTAGAGGCCGATAAGGTAACAGACGGGGACAGTGATAAGCTGAGCTTTGATATCGCTCAAAAAATTCAGACTGAAATGACCTTCCCCGGACAGATCAAAGTAACCGTGATCAGGGAAAAAAGAAGTGTGAATGTAGCAAGGTAAAAATATTCAATAATCGATACTCAGAATTCAGTTTTTACCCCTACCTTTGCCGTCCGTAAAAAATAGAAATTATGAACGCAATAGACTTTGTTCATGAGCAGTTGAAGACAAAATCAGCGCTCCCGAAATTCAAGGCTGGTGATAATATCACTGTAAATTATAAGATCGTTGAAGGTAATAAGGAGCGTATCCAAAGCTTTAAAGGTGATGTGATAAAACGTCAGGGGGTTGGTGCAACTGCTTCATTTACAGTACGTAAAATAAGTGACGGTATAGGTGTAGAACGTTTATTTCCTGTATTTTCACCTAATATAGACAGTATTGTCTTAAATAAAGTTGGTAAAGTTAGCCGTGCAAAGCTGTATTATCTGCGTGAAAGAAGCGGAAAAAGTGCCCGTATCAGGGAGAAAAGAATGGCAGTTGCTAAAAACTAAATTACTGATCCTTAACATATTAAAAGCGGAAATTAGCCATTTCCGCTTTTTTCTTGCCCAAAAGTTATGAACTTGGTATTATAATTGTTATGTTTACGTTCAAATCTCAAATCCTTCGAAAAGACGTTTACCCAAAGATTAATTTAAAACTTAACCTCTTAATCTTAAACCGTACACCATGAGAAGGATTGTTCTTTCATTGATCGTTGTATTCACCGTAGTTTTCCTGACCTCTTGCATGAGGGGTATTTCACCCGAACAGGCTGCCAATGGTAAAGCCAGGTGTGGCAGAACATACATTCGCTGATAAAGTTTATCATAATCTATTAGGTTAACCAGCAGTTAACTTTGTTACTTTGATGACAAAGTAACTCGATATTTGAGTTATCTTTGCTGTCTAAATTGAGATTATGACATTATCCGTTTTAAACAACATTCTTTTATTATCAATGCCCGGGGGCAGTGAGTGGATTCTTATTATCATCGTTGTTCTGCTGATGTTTGGCGGTAAAAAAATACCTGAACTAATGAGGGGTATCGGCCGCGGTATGCGTGAATTCAACGACGCTAAGAATAACGTGAAGAGCGAGATCGAAGAAGGCATGAAAGAGAAGGATAGCAAATAAATATTTTATTGCAGAATAACCATTCTGTACTTCGGCTGAAGTGAACCTGTATACAGGGACGCTTCAGCCGATTTCATATCAATCCCCTTGTTTTCCAATATGTTTTCATTCAGGAACATACTTCAATACCATAACGACCTTCAAAACGGCAGGGTTAGTTGCCTCGATGCCGTTAATTACTACCTTCAAAATATAGCAAATAATAAAGACCTTAATGCCTTCACAGACATCTATGCTGAAGAAGCACTTGAACAGGCGGAAGCTTTAGATAAAGCACGAAAGGCTGGTCAGCCGGTCAAAAAGCTACATGGAGTTGTCATTGCGATCAAAGATGTTATTTGTTATAAAGATCATGCTGTTACCGCAGCTTCAAAAATATTGAAGGATTTTAAAAGTCTTTATAATGCGACCGCGGTACAACATTTACTGGATGAAGAAGCAATAATAATTGGCTCCTGTAATTGCGATGAGTTTGCGATGGGTAGTTCAAATGAGAATTCTACATATGGAAATGTGCTTAATTCATTGGATAAAACGAAAGTGCCCGGTGGTTCTTCAGGTGGAAGTGCCGTGGCAGTACAGGCAGAATTATGCATGGCCAGCCTGGGAAGTGATACAGGGGGCTCAGTAAGGCAACCTGCTGATTTTTGCGGAATCATTGGTTTAAAGCCTACTTATGGAAGAATATCAAGGCATGGACTGATAGCCTATGCTTCTTCATTCGATCAAATAGGAATCTTTAGCAACTCCATAGATGACATAGCTTTATTGCTCTCAGTAATGAACGGAGCAGATGACTATGATAGTACAGCTTTACCTGAGAGTGCTACTAGTTATCCATTATCGGCTTCTCCTGAAAAAAAATACAGGATCGCCTATTTTAAAGAAGCTATTTGCCACCCTTCATTAGATTCTGAGATAAGGGATGCCATTACTTCAACATTGGATAAGCTGAAAGATCACGGTCATAAAGTAGAACCTGTTGAATTTGATTTGCTGGATTATGTTGTTCCTGCATATTATGTACTTACTACTGCAGAAGCAAGCAGCAATCTAAGCAGGTATGATGGAGTACGCTTTGGCTATCAAACGAAAGAGCCAATAACAGAATTAACAGACTTTTATAAGCATACAAGGAGTGAAGGTTTTGGTAAAGAAGTGAAGCGCAGGATCATGTTGGGCACCTTTGTTCTGAGCAGCGGTTATTATGATGCTTATTTCAGCAAAGCTCAACAGGTACGAAGGTTATTGGTAAATAAAACGGATTCAGTTTTTAATGATTTTGATGCAGTTATAATGCCTACCTGCCCGGTAACGGCTTTTAAGATCGCTGATAAGAATGATGACCCTGTTGCTATGTATCTCGCTGATATTTTCACCGTATTTGCTAATTTAACCGGCATTCCTGGTATTTCTGTTCCATTGTTTAAACATAGTAACGGCATGCCTTTTGGAATGCAGATTATGACCAAAAAAACAGATGAACTAACTTTGCTTCAGATCGCAGATCAGGTAATGAGAAATTACAATATGAATCCGGTTTTACATTAATGAGACAACTGATTTCCATACTTACTTTAAGCATGCTTTTATCTTCGGTGAAAGCGGGCTATGTATTGGATCTATCGCAACAACAAACCCCGCCTGATACGGCTATCGTTGTTGATCCAAAAGAAGCCGAGATCATTGATGAGGTAATAAAAACAAAAGTTCCGCCACAGAAAGAAAAAGTTCAATACTTCAGCCAGGTGACCAAATATGGTTTTAAAAATCTTTTTGCACAATACAGCTACAATCCTTCATTACCCTATTCAGCCCAGGTAAACCCAAATGCCGAAAGTTATATGCAGGATTATTTAAAAGTACATGGCAGCCATTTGATAAAGATGAAAGGATGGGGACAGCCCTACTTCAACTTAATGGATAATATCCTTGCTCAATACGGGTTACCAAGAGAACTTAAATACCTCGCAGTGATCGAAAGCAATCTGAACTCGGGAGCTACCAGTTGGGTTGGTGCAGGTGGTCCATGGCAGTTCATGCCTTATACCGCACGTGACTATGGATTGATCGTTAACGGCACTTTTGATGAGCGTCGCGATTATTATAAGAGTACGCATGCGGCAGCAAGATATCTTTTGACCCTTTATAGCCAGATGCATGATTGGTTGCTGGTAATAGCCGCCTATAACGGAGGACCGGGAAAAGTGTATAATGCCATCAAAAAAAGCGGGAGCCGAAATTTCTGGATGCTGCAATATTACCTGCCCACAGAAAGCCGGAACCATGTAAAAAAATTCATTGCCACGCATTATATAATGGAAGGATATGGCGGTGTAACCACTGTCCCTAATCTTGGTACTGCCGTAGATCCTTATGGCAATAAACCGGAACTCACAGAAGCAGAACAGGAAACTGCAGCAACACAGAGTATATCGGGAAAATACAATTCAGCGGTAATAACAAAGAATCTTTCAATGGACATTGTATTGTTCAACCGTTACAATCCCGATTTTGATAATATCATGTCTATGAATGGCAATTATGATCTAAGACTTCCCGCAGACAAAATGCAACTTTTCCTGGCTAATAAATACGTAATACTGAATGAATGCGTTCAGCTCCTGCTTGGTGATAATCCTATCAGGGTAAACCAGACAAATTATACCCCTCCAAAAACCAATAAGAAAAAAGGAAAATAATATCATCCCAAAACACTCATCATAGCTTCAGCCTTTAAAGTACATTCGTCATATTCTTTTTCAGCGTCGCTATAATAAGTAATTGCACTACCGGTTTGAAAAGAAAGATATTTTTCTGCCATATTGTAAAACATACTCCTGATCACGACATTGAAATCAAAATCTCCTTCCGGGTTAACATAACCGATGGCGCCTGAAAATAATCCCCGCTTTGTTTCTTCATATTGCTCTATCAGTTCCATAACTCTTTTCTTAGGGGCACCTGTCATAGAACCCATAGGAAATGTCGCCCTGATACAGTCTACCCAGTTCATATCATCCCGTAACTCCCCACTGATCGTGCTGATCATCTGGTGAACGTGCGGAAAACTATAGATACCGAAAAGTTCTTCAACCTTTACAGATCCTGGTTTACAAACACGGCTCAGGTCGTTCCTGACAAGATCTACAACCATCACATTCTCACTTTTTTCCTTGGCGCTGTTCAAAAGATATTGCTTAGCTGTCTCATCTGCCTCGGTATTTTTCGTATCCCTTCTTGATGTGCCCTTTATGGGTTGAGAACAGATCATCTTACCGGATCTCTTAAGATATCTTTCAGGGCTTGCACATAAACAATAAGCATTGCCAGTTTTATACAAAACAGAAAAAGGGTTGGGAGACACTGATGCCAAATGGTTATATACATTCAGTGGATCTATCACACAATTGTTGGAAAAGAATTCCTGGCAGAAATTGATCTCATAACAGTCCCCCCGTAAAATATGCTGCTTCAACTTTTCAATGATACTGATATATTTTTCACGTTCAATTTTACGCTGAACTTTCGCATTCGTTTTTTCAGGTGATGTACTAACGGGAAAAGATCTGATGGCATCATAAATATCCCCGGCGCCTTTGTCACAATATATCTTAACCGTATCTGCATCGAGTTGCAGAACGATCTCAGGTACAAAAAAATGCAGATCGCTGAATCCGATATCATCCTTTTTATGAGACAGGAGATCTTCAGTCTCATTTTTAAGGTCATAGGCCAAATGGCCGAATATCCATTCTCCTTTTTCCCGGGAGTAAAAATTTTGCAATTGTGCCAGTGCTTTCCCTGCCGGGGCCTCGATCTTCCTTTTGCAGCCTGCAGCTAACAGGCATTCAAAAGCCGGCGCAGAAAAATCATAATGCTGGTTGTCCAAAAAACAAAAAATGTTGAACTGGTACGCCCAATTCAACATTTTAGTTCTAAAATCATTAAAGTTATCGATGGGAAAAGAAACAGCTATTTTCACTTATTTATTTTTTCCCGTTAACTTATCCTTCATTAATAGTCGTCGTCCTCGTCATCAAAGCCACCCCCCCCATCAAGATCGTCGAAGCCAAGGTCTTTGAAATCATCATCTACCTTAAAGTCATCATCGCCCGTCTTTGTTTTTTTACCGGTGGATTTTTTGCCCTTGGATTTGGGAACATCAAATTCATCAAAATCGGGATCCCAATCATCCTCTTCCTCTGGCTTCTCCCAGTCATCAGCAACTTCTACATCTGCATCGTCATCATCGTCGTCATCCGCCTCTTTTTTTGATGATGATTTTTTCTTTGATGGTTTCAGATCCACATCTTCATCCTCATCAATGTCATCATCATCTTCTTCCTTCTTTGGTTTGGGAGATGATTTTTTAATAGCTGTTGCTCCTGTTACAGCCTTTGCCTTAACAGTTCCGCTTTTTGTGTTGTCAGATTTTGAAGCCATAATTCAAACAGGATTATAAATGTAAAATTTCCACGAGTTTTTGAAATAGCCAAAAATTTTTCAGACTTTTTTTTATTTTTTATGCCAGTACCAACTGGTCTCTCCCGGGACCATTACTGATATATTTGACCGGTACACCCAAAAAGCCATTCAGGTAATTAATATAGTCTTTCATTTCGCCGGGAAGCGCTGTATAATTCTGTATTGTGCTAATGTCTTTCATCCATCCTTTAAAGCTTTTATATATTGGTTCAATAGCTACCTTATTCATTTGAAAAGGCACATAGTTCTTTTCTTCGCCATTTACATTATAACCATTACAAACTTTTAATTCTTCCAGGTTATCCAGTATATCTGCCTTCGTCATGATGATCTGGGTAACCCCATTGATCATGCATGCAAATTGCAACGCTACCAGGTCTATCCATCCGCAACGGCGGGGTCTTCCTGTTGTGCTGCCGAATTCATTGCCTGTCTTTCTTATTAATTCACCCGTTGCATCATTCAATTCTGTTGGGAACGGACCGCTGCCAACTCTTGTGCAATAGGCTTTCGAAACACCAAATACCTCTTTGATCCTTTGAGGCGCTATTCCCAAACCAGTACAGACACCAGCGGATATGGTACTGCTGCTTGTAACAAAAGGAAATGTACCAAAATCAACATCCAGCATACTCCCCTGCGCACCTTCAGCCAATACCTTTTGCCCTTTCTGGATCTTTTCATTGATAAAGTACTCACCATTCACGATCTTGAACTCTCTTAAAAAATCCACAGCTTCAAAAAACTCTTCTTCCCATGCACTGATATCTTCCTGGAAATTAAAACTGTCCAGGAGCTTCTGGTGTTTTAATCTCAGCTTGATATATTCTGTTGTAAAACTTTTATCCAGCAAATTACCTACTCGTAAACCATTACGGCCCGTCTTATCCATATAGGCCGGTCCTATTCCTTTTAACGTACTCCCGATCTTTTCATTGCCTTTTGACAGTTCACTGGCCTTATCAATGGCCCGGTGAGTAGGAAGAATAAGGTGGGTCCGCTCGCTTATGTAAAGGTTTTTTTTGTAATCGATACCCATGGCAGCTACGTTGCTGCATTCTCTTTTCAGGGTAACAGCATCCAATACAACGCCATTACCGATCAGGTTTACTTTGTTCTCATGAAAAATACCGCTGGGTATTTGATGTAAAACGATCTTTTTCCCATCAACATACAGTGTATGGCCTGCATTGGGTCCGCCCTGAAAACGGGCGATCACATCGTAGTTATTGGCAAAGTAGTCAACTATTTTTCCCTTGCCTTCATCACCCCATTGCAACCCCAGGATTACGTCTACCATTTAGGATCTGAAATTTAAAATTTGATACAGATGTTGTATTGCCAGCCTTCTAACTGTATGGCTCATAATTGGCAAGCCGTAAAAATAAAATGAAAAATAACAACCACCTAAAATGAATTGTTCATGTTTAAAGAATGGGGAAATTATGAGCGGCCAGCCTAAGGGCAGTCATTTATAGCCCCTTATTCTCCATTTCTGCATCCGTGATATTGTATTTATGCATAAAATGCGTAAACCTTTCCCGCATAATGGCGGCGGGATTATCTTCTTTGAAGTGCTGAGCAAAAAAAGCAAATTTCTTAAGCGAATCAGACTGCTGAGCTGTTTCTTTGAACCTGTTGGGTGCTAATTGGTAAACGAGTATGGAAGATAACGAATGCAGCTTTTTTCTTTTTTCTATCACGTCTGTAACGATCGTTTTCAGGTCATCATCATTATCCATTTCCTTGATCGAATCAGTTGCCCTCAGTTTGTCGTCATAGATCACCAGCACCTCCTTATACAACGCCTGCAATGAATCAACAGCCAGCTTATATTGATCAGGAGGAAGGTCTTCCTTCGCCATGCTTTTCACCCTGCCCAGCATATTTATCATGGCATTTTCTTTCTCATCTATTGAGATGGCTTTTAAAAGGGATTTTACGTAACGGATAGCTTCATCATGCGACTGTTTTTGAGTGCATGAAAAATTCAATATTGCCAGTACCAGTAAAAGTGAAAGTGATCGCATTAATTTATTTAATAAGCAGCTTATGCTACCTTCAGCATACTTAGTTTGCTGCTGCTGAATTTGCGTTGTGCATATTCAAGGGTAACATCAAAGACCTTTACTTTTTGAGAAGGTAATTCATACATGGCATCGGTGAGGATACTTTCGCAGATGCTGCGAAGGCCACGTGCGCCTAACTTATATTCCAGAGCTTTCTCCACCATGAAATCAAATACAGCGGGTTCAAATTTCAATTCAATACCCTCTATCTCGAACAGGCGGGTGAACTGTTTTACCAGTGCATTTTTAGGTTCTGTAAGGATACTGCGAAGCGTTTCCGCATCCAATGGATTCAGGTAAGTGACCACGGGCAAACGTCCAAGCAATTCCGGGATCAATCCGAAATGCTTAAGATCAACAGCATTCACAAAGTGTAAGAGATTATCATGCTGGTATTCCTGCAGTTCTTTGTTTACATTGAAACCAATCGCATTGGTATTAACACGGCGTGCAATTATTTTTTCTACCCCGTCAAATGCTCCGCCACAAATGAAAAGTATGTTCTGAGTATTTACTTTTATCAGTTTCTGTTCAGGATGTTTACGGCCTCCCTGAGGCGGTACCAGCACTTCTGTTCCTTCCAGTAATTTTAAAAGCCCCTGCTGAACACCTTCACCACTCACATCCCTTGTAATAGAAGGATTATCACTTTTACGGGCTATCTTATCTATTTCATCGATGAAGACGATTCCTTTTTCGGCAGCAGCAACATCATAGTTACAAGCCTGCAGCAACCGGCTGAGCATACTTTCCACGTCTTCACCCACGTAACCCGCTTCGGTGAAAACAGTAGCATCAACAATGGCAAAGGGAACATTCAGCATACGGGCAATGGACTTAGCCAGTAAAGTTTTACCGGTTCCTGTTTCTCCCACCATGATGATGTTGCTCTTTTCGATCTCTACATCATTCTCGATCTTTTGATTTAAGCGCTTATAATGATTGTAAACTGCTACGGATAAAATTTTCTTTGCATCATCCTGGCCAATGACATAATCATCCAGGAACTTTTTTATTTCGATCGGTTTTTTTACGCTGAGTTTATGACTTGAAGAAGCACTGTGTTTACTTTCGTTCGGGTTTCCTAATTCCTGCTCTATGATCTCTTCGGCATGCTCTACACAGTTTTCGCAAATATGGCCATCCTGGCCGGCGATGAGGATCTTAACTTCATCACGGCTGCGGCCGCAAAATGAGCAATGTAAGGTTTGTTGTTTTGCCATATGGATTGGCTATTTGCCGGGTTCAAGGTTTATAGCATGCAAAGCTACGAAAAAGCTTGTACTGCTAAGTAAAGACAAGTTATAGGATAATAACGTTGCTTGCACTTAAATTATGACTTTCAAAAACGGGATTTTCTCTCATTTTTTGATAAAATCAGGCTTTTTTTACTGGATTTTGGTCAAAATAGCGTCTACAATGCCATATTCTATGGATTCCTTTGCATGCATCCAATAGTCCCTGTCGAAGTCTTTCATTACCTTTTCAAAGGGTTGCCCACAGTTATCAGCAAGTATTCTGGCCCCTAATTCCTTTGTTTTAAGGATCTGCTCAGCCATGATCTCAAGATCAGCACTGGTACCTTGCCCACCCCCACTCGGTTGATGGATCATTACTTCCCCGTTCGGGAAAATGAATCGCTTGCCTTTTTTACCACCACTCAGCAGTATGCTTCCCATGCTGGCAGCCATACCCATACAAACAGTACTTACAGGCGAGCTTATCATCTGCATGGTATCATAAATCACCATCCCGCTTGTTACCATGCCTCCGGGGCTATTAATGAAAAAAGTGATCTCCTTACCCGGGTCGATCGCTTCCAGGTACATTAACCGGTTGGTGATGTCCTTGGCACTCTTGTCATCAACAACACCCCACAGGAATATCTTGCGCTGCTCGATGAATTTTTTATCGAACTGCCAGCTGCTCATCATTTTTTCCATGGGATTTTCCGGCATTGTATCCGGTTTTTCTTCGTCATCGAAACGAATAATATGGTTCTTATAAAGATTCATTTTTCCTGTTTTATTTTCTTTACAATTGTTGCAATTAATCTTTCTTCTGTTTTTTTGGATTGGTGGTCAGCACTTCATCGATCAGGCCATACGCTTTGGCTTCGGCTGATGTCATCCAGTGGTCCCTGTTACAATCTTCTGCCACTCTTTCTACGGGCTGACCGCAATGAAGAGAATATATCTCGTATAATTCTTTCTTCACCTTACGAACTTCATTAACGGTGATCTCGATATCACTTGCCTGTCCACCGGCTCCGGCGCTTGGCTGGTGCATCATGATACGGCTGTGTTTTAATGCCGTGCGTTTGCCTTTGGCGCCTGCACACATCAACAGCGAACCCATACTTGCAGCCATACCTGTGCATATCGTTGCAATGTCAGGAGTAATGAATTGCATGGTATCATACATACCAAGGCCAGCATATACACTTCCGCCCGGGCTGTTGATATACATTTGTATGTCCCTTGTGCGATCCGTACTTTCCAGGAACAATAACTGTGCGGTAACAATATTTGCTACCTCATCGCTGATGGGATAGCCAAGGAAGATGATCCTGTCCATCATCAGGCGGCTGTAAACATCCATTACAGCAATATTCATCGGGCGTTCTTCAATAATATTGGGAGTAAGCCCTGTTACATTATGTTTGATATAACCATCAAGCATGTTGCTGCTGATCCCCCTGTGCTTGACCGCAAATTTTTCAAATTCTTTTCCAAAATTCATATGACTGAGATTAACGTGATTTAATATGTCTTATTTGTTAGCAAATATAATTGATTGTAATACCCTGACAATTCAAAATCTTTACTATCAATCCCTGCTCCGGGATTGGTAGATAAGTATATATTGAACGAGCATTGCAATGGAAGCCAGCGCAGCAACCACATAGGTTAGTGCGGCCCATTTCAAAGCGTCTTTTGCTTTTGTGTGTTCGGTACCGGTAGTGATACCTGCTGTATCAAGCCATCTCAATGCTCTTGCCGAGGCATCAAATTCTACCGGCAAAGTGATCACTGAAAATAAGGTGCTGACAGCAAACAGAACAATACCGATCAATAATACGGTTGGATTACCTCCACCAAAACCAAACATGCCCAGTCCTGCAATGATCACCCATTGAGAGAGCGTGCTGCTGAGCTGTGCTGCGGGCACAAGCCGGCTTCTCAGCATCAACATCCGGTAAGCTGTTGCATGCTGTACAGCATGACCGCATTCATGTGCCGCCACTGTGGCTGCAGATACATTCCTGCCCTCATAAACATTAGCGCTAAGATTGACGGTTTTGTTTGCCGGATTATAGTGATCTGACAAAAAACCTTCGGATGATATCACCTGCACATCATTTCCAGCACAGTGGGATCCGAAGCTTGGAATTCACGTGACTTGAAGTCGCGGC
>JADMIO011385302.1_pt1 | contig 89225 bp, 73 predicted proteins | sample 8958161 | NCBI WGS metagenome assembly JADMIO01 (sample SAMN16585339, study PRJNA669376) | soil metagenome | isolation source: Crop rotation soil | place: USA: Cullars Rotation, Alabama | collected 2011
GCGACAACTTGTCCACGTGGAATTCTAAGCTTAGGATCCCAATGTGCTGGAAAGCCTGCACCGGCCGGTCGGAGAAGCTGAACAGGATCGTGTCGTCGGCGGCGGCGAGCGTGAAGGCGCGCCACGACGGCACGACGAAGACGTCGCGCGGCGCGAACTCGAACGTCGACTCGGCAGCGTCGCCGCCGGCCGCGATCGTCGCCTCGCCGCCGCCTTCGAGGCAGACGTAGACGGTGCTGTCGCTGCTCTTCATCGGCCGCGTCGCGAAGCGCTTCGGCAGCCACTGCGCGAAGGTCCCGATCGTCGGCATCGGCGAGCGGCCGGTCGCCGGGTTGACGTAGCGCAGCTTGCAGCCGACGTGCGGGTCGGCGCCCGCGCGCGCGACGCCGGCGAGCGCCTCGCGCGTGCGTGCGAACGGGTAGACGAAGACGCGCGACGGCTCCCACGCCTGCGGTGCGTGGTCGAGCGGCAGCATGTTGTAGCCGTAGCGAAAGAGCGCGTCGCCTTCGGGCCGCGTCGCGCCGCGCGACGCGACGGAGCTCTTCTCGGCGAAGCCGGCGTCGAGGAAGCGGACCAGCGGGATGTCGAGGCCGTCGAGCCAGACGACCGGATCGCTGCCGTCGTTGCCGTGGTCGTGGTACGTCCACGACGGCGTGATGATGAAGTCGCCGTAGCGCATCGTCGTCCGCTCACCGTCGACGGCGGTGTACGCGCCTTCGCCGTCGAGGACGAGGCGAAGCGCCGACTGCGTGTGCCGGTGCGCCGGCGCGACTTCGCCCGGCAGGATCAGCTGCAGCCCGGCGTAGAGCGACTGCGTGATCGCCGAGCGGCCGCGCAGGGCAGGGTTCTCGAGGACGAGGACGCGGCGCTCGGCCTCCTCGGCGGTGATGAGGCGCCCCGCTTCCAGCACGTGCGGCCGGATCGCGTCGTAGCGGAAGTGCACCGGCGCGACCGGGCTCTTCGGCGCCGGCGGCACGAGCGAACCGAGGACCTCCCACAGCGGCGTCATGCCGAGCGCATCGATCGTCTCGTAGAACGCGCGACGTTCAGCGGTCTGCGCTGCGCCGGGATGACGGTCCATGCGCGCGATTGTGCGCCGCACCGTGCAAGCCCGCTGGTCGGCCGACGGCCGAAGCGCTACAACGGCGACGCCGCAAGGAGCGAAGCGATGATGCAACCCACGAGCGTGCTGCCGTAGCGATGCGACTCGCTGCCGACATCGCGGTCGCGCTCGTCGCGCTGCTCCACGTCTGGTTCCTCGTCCTCGAGATGTTCCTCTGGGACAAGCCGACCGGCCTGCGCACGTTCGGCCACAGCGCCGAGCACGCCGCGGCGTCGAAGACGCTCGCCGCCAACCAGGGCCTCTACAACGGCTTTCTCGCTGCCGGGCTCCTGTGGGGCTTGACGCTCGGCGGCGCGGGCACGAGCGTGCAGGTGTTCTTTCTCGCCTGCGTGATCGTCGCCGGCGTCTACGGCGCAGCGACTGCGTCGCGCAAGATCCTCTTCGTGCAGGCGCTGCCGGGAGCGATTGCGCTCGCGCTCGTCCTCGCCGCCCGCTGACGGGCGCAGGGCGAAGGCGTCAGAGCGAGCGGATCAGGCCGGCGGCCAGGCCGCGCATCGCCTGCAGCGCAGGCGCCCTCGCCGGGACGCGCGCTTCCTCGACCGCGAGCACCGGTCCGCGTTCGCCGCCGAGGCCGAGCATCGACGCGACGAGCCAGGTCGAGCCGGCGAAGAGCGCGATCGACAGCACGGCGATGGCGAGGAAGACGACGCCGCCCATGAACGACGGCGCGAGTGTCGAGAAGCCGATGCCGGCGACGAACGCCGCGCTCGCGGCGCCGCTGCGCAGGCCGCTGCCGAACGAGCCGTTGATGGCGAGCGCGTACGCGCCGACCGCGGCGAACAGGAGCGCGAGCTGGACGAAGCCCATGTCGGTGAGCGTGCTGGCGATGCCTTCGAGCATGGACATGGTGCGTCTCGGTCGGTGCGCGGTGTTGCGCCATTACACCGGCAAGGCGCGTGCGCAGCGATCGGTGCGCTTCGGTGACGCGTGTAGGACGTCTTCGTACTCCCGACGAGCGGCTTGCGTTGCCGACGAACGGCGTGCGCTGCCGACGAACGGCGTGCGTTGCCGACGAACGGCGCGCCCCTCGGGCTCAGAACTCGATCCGGCCGCGCCCGCAGCGCTTCGCGCGGTAGAGCGCCGCGTCGGCGATCTCGACGAGCACGCCGCAATCGACCGCCGGGCTCGCGACCTGGCTCGCGACGCCGATGCTGACGCCGAGCCACGCCGACGTCGTCGATGCGCGGTGCTCGATCTTGGCGTCGATCACCTGCTGCCGGCAGCGCTCGGCGACGGCGATCGCGGCGTCGAGGTCGGCGCCGGGCAGCAGCAGCGCGAACTCCTCGCCGCCGTAGCGCGCGACGAGCTCGCCGCCGCGCCGCACCGAGTCGCCGACCATGCGCGCGATCTGGCGCAGCACCGCGTCGCCGGCGGGGTGGCCGTAGTGGTCGTTGTATTCCTTGAAGTGGTCGACGTCGATCATCAGGAGGCCGATCGAGCCGCCGCGCCGCGCCGCGCGCGCCCACTCGGCGCGCAGCGTCTGGTCGAACAGGCGCCGGTTGCCGACCTCGGTCAGCGCGTCGGTCGTCGACAGCCGCGTCAGCTCCTCGTTGAGGCGGTGCAGCTCGAGCGCGTTCGTCTTCTTCTCGGTGATGTCCTGGAACGCCCCCAGCAGGCGCACCGGGCGGCCGTCGTCGCAGACCGCGACGCCCTGCGCACGCAGCCAGCGCGCGTTGCCCTTCGCGGTCGTGAACGGCAGCTCGAGATCCCACGGCTCGCCGTCGCGCGCCGCCGCCTCGATCGCCGCCTGCAGCGCCGGCCGTCCCGCGGCGCCGTAGAACTGCATCGTCTCCTCGAGGCGCGGCGAAGGTCCGGGCGCGAGCTCGTGGATGCGGAACACCTGCTCGCTCCACTCGACCTGCATCGTCGCCAGGTCGAGCTCCCAGCCGCCGATGTTGGCGAGCTCGCCGGTGCGGCGCAGCATCTCGGCGGTGCGCTGCACCTGCGCTTCGGTGCGGATGCGCCGCGTCAGGTCCATGTGCGTTCCCGCCATCCGCACCGGCGTGTCGTCGGCGTCGCGCTCGACGACCTTGCCGCGGCTGAGCAGCCAGACCCAGTGGCCGTCCTTGTGGCGGACCCGGAACTCGCATTCGTAGCCCGGAGTCTCGCGGCGGAAGTGCGCCTCGATCGCCGAGATCAGCCGTTCGGCGTCGTCGCGGTGGACGAGCTTGCGCCAGGCGTCGCCGCTGGCGCCGATCTCGCCCGGCGCGTAGCCGAGCTGGCCGCGCACGACCTCGTTCGACGTGAAGCGGTCGTGGCGGACGTCCCAGTCCCAGAGGCCGAGCTCGGCACCTTCGAGCGCGAGCCCGAGCTGCTCGGCGTTCTTCCTGCGCTCCCGCTCGGCGCTCGCTTCCAGCTGCGCGTACGACTTGCGCCGCCACTGGCCGCGGTAGAGGCCGAACGCGGCGCCGGCGCCGAGCACTGCGAAGAACGTCAGGTACGCGAAGGCCTGCTGGCGCCACGGCGCGAACAGCTCGGTCGTCGAGCGGCTGGCGGCGATGACGAGCGGCTTGTCCATGTGCAGCGACGCCGGCGCGATCTGGCTGAGCGCCGTCATCCGCGGCTCGGCCGAGCCGCCGATCGCGCCGAGGACGATCCTGCTCTCGACGCCGTTGCGCTGTCGTCCGAACGAAGCGAGCACCGGCTGCGACTCGCCCTCGATCCGGCGCGGGTCCTCGGGCATCGTGACGAACACCTTGCCGTCGCCGTGGCCGAGCGAGACCCACATGTCGGGCGCGTACAGCACGGAGCGCAGCAGGACGCGGAAGTACTCGGGCTCGAGCGCCGCCGCGACGGCGCCGATGAAGCTGCCGTTGGCGGCGTGGACAGGGCGGACGAAGATGACCGTGTAGTTGTCGAGCGGCGTCTTCATCGGCGCCGGCACGTGCAGCGTCAGCGGCGTCGCGCCCCTGGCGGCGCGGAAGTAGTCGCGGTCGGCGAAGTCGCGGCCGAGCAGCGCATCGACGCTGCTCGCGACGACGGTGCCTTCGGCGTCGAGCAGCGCCATCGAGCGCACGCCGGGGATCGCCTCGCTCAACGCCTTCATGCGCTCGGAGAGCACGGTCGGCACGATGCCGACCGGGGTCGCTCGGTAGTCGTCGCGGATCGTCGCGAGCGCGTGGCTCATGCCTTCGATCTGCTGGCCGACGTTGGCCTCGACGACGCGGGCCTGGACGCGCAGGCGGTCGCGCTCGGTCGCGTCGAGCGCCTCGTGCGCCTTCAGCAGCGACCACGCGATCAGCGCGCCGACGACGGCGAGGCCGAACAGGAGCGCGAGCCACTCGGCCGCGAACTGGCGCGCGAAGCGGCCCTCGCCGTCGTCGTCGGCGAGCGGCGTCGCCGCCAACCGCCAGCGCGCCGTCGGTCCGGCCGGCTCGACCGCGGCGAGCTCGGCGTCGGCGAGCGCAGCGAATCCGGATTCGCCCGCCATCGTCGTCAGCGGACGGGTGCGGCGCGCAGCGGCGCCGCTCGCGATGTCGAGCCCATGCGCCGCTATCGGCACGGCGGCGGCGACCTGAAGCGCTCGCCGCGCCGACGGCGTGGCCGATTCGGCTCTCGAGGGCTGGATGGATTTACAGTTCGCAAACACCACCTCTGCCGATGTCCTCGCCGCCTTCGCCCGCCGCCGCTTCGCTTCTCGCCGGTCTCAACGACGCGCAGCGCCGCGCCGCCGGATTCGGCGTCGACGACGGCGAGCCGGCGGCGACCATCCCGCCGCTCCTCGTCGTCGCCGGCGCCGGCTCCGGCAAGACGCTGACGCTCGCGGCGCGCGTCGCCCGCCTCGTCCTCGCCGGCGCCGATCCGAACCGGCTGCTGCTGCTGACGTTCTCGCGCCGCGCTGCCCTCGAGATGGAGCGCCGCGTCGGCCGCGCGCTCCACGAAGCGCTCGGCCTCGCGGCGCTGCAGCGCGCGCCGAAGCTGCCGTGGTGCGGCACGTTCCACAGCGTCGGCGCGCGTCTGCTGCGCAGCGTCGCCGGAGACATCGGCCTCGATCCGGCGTTCACCGTCGACGACCGCGCCGACTCCGAGGATCTCCTCCACCTGCTGCGCCAGCGGCTCGGGCTCGCGAGCGGCGCGCGCCGCTTCCCGCAGAAGGGGACGTGCCTGGCGATCTACTCGCGCACCGTCAACTCGCGCCGGCCGCTCGCTGCGGTGCTGGCCGACGCGTTCCCGTGGTGCGCCGAGCACGGCGACGCGCTGGCGCGGCTGTTCGCCGCCTACGCGCGCGAGAAGCAGGCGCAGCGCGTGCTCGACTTCGACGATCTCCTCGTCTGGTGGGCCGAGGCGATGGCCGATCCGACCGTCGGTGCCGCGATCCGCGGCCGCTTCGACCATGTCCTCGTCGACGAGTACCAGGACACCAACCGGCTGCAGGCCGAGATCGTGCACGCGCTGCGTCCCGACGGCCGCGGCCTCACGGTCGTCGGCGACGACGCGCAGTCGATCTACTCGTTTCGCGCCGCCGAGGTGAGGAACATCCTCGACTTCGCCGCGCAGTTCGAGCCGCCGGCGACGGTGCTCGCGCTCGAACAGAACTATCGCTCGACCGCGCCGTTGCTGGCGGCGTCGAACGCGGTGATCGCGCTCGCCGCCGAGCGCCACGTCAAGCAGCTCTGGAGCGACAAGGACGTCGGCGAGCGCCCGGCGCTGGTCTGGGTCGACGACGAGGCCGGCGAGGCGGCGTGGGTCGCCGAGCGCATCCTCGCGCTGCGCGAGTCGGGCCTGGCGCTGAAGAGCCAGGCGGTGCTCTTTCGCAGCAGCCAGCACAGCAACGCGCTCGAGCTCGAGCTGGCGCGACGCGACATTCCGTTCGTCAAGTACGGGGGCCTGCGCTTCCTCGACGCCGCGCACGTCAAGGACGTTCTCGCCGTGCTGCGCTTCGCCGCCAACCCGCACGGTCAGCGCGCGGCGCTGCGCGCGCTGCAGCTCGTCCCCGGGATCGGCGCCGCGAGCGCAGAGCGCGCGCTGGCGGCGCTCGCCGCCGGCGGCGATCCGGTCGAGCGACTGCGCGGCGCGCCCGTGCCTGCGGCGGTCAGCCCGGCCTGGCAGGCGTTCGTCGCGCTCTTCGCCGCGCTGCGCGCGCCGGACTCACCTTGGCCCGGCGAGCTCGCGGCCGTCGAGCGCTGGTACCTGCCGCTGCTCGAGCGACTGCACGACGACGCCGCGCCGCGTGCCGCCGACGTCGCCCATCTCGTGCGACTCGCCGGCGGACAGCCGTCGCGCGAGCGATTCCTCACCGAGCTCGCGCTCGACCCGCCGGCGGCGGCGAGCGACGACGCCGGTCCGCCCGGTCGCGACGAGGATTACCTGATCCTGTCGACGATCCATTCGGCGAAGGGCCAGGAGTGGAGCGCGGTGTCGCTGCTGCGCGTCGTCGACGGCTGCGTGCCGTCGGACATGGCGACCGGCAGCGACGCCGAGATCGAGGAGGAGCGGCGGCTCCTCTACGTCGCGATGACGCGCGCGCGCCACCACCTGCACCTGCTCGTGCCGCAGCGCTTCTACGTCTCGCAGCAGTCCGCGTTCGGCGATCGCCACGTCTACGGCGCGATCAGCCGCTTCCTGCCGCCGCCGCTGCACGCGCTGTTCGAGCACGTCGCGCCTGCGAGCGTGACCGGCGGCGAGGCGACGGCGGCGCTGCCGCACGCGACGGTCGACGTCGGCGCACGCGTCCGCTCGCTCTGGGCATGAGCGCTGCGGGCCGACCGCTCCGACCGGCACCAAAGAAAAGCGGCAGCGCAGGTTTCCCCGCGCTGCCGCCGTGACGGGCCGCAGTCGGCCCGACCCTTGCCGCGATCAGAGCTTGTCGACCGCGTCCTTGACCTTTTCCTTGGCGTCGCCGACGGTCTTCTGCACCTTGCCGCTGACCTTGTCGGCGGTGCCTTCGTCGCGCAGGTTCGGGTTGCCCATGGCCTTGCCCGCCTGTTCCTTGACGTTGCCCTTGGCTTCGTCCATGCGACCCTTCACTTGGTCCTTGTTCATGACTGTCGTCCTTTCACTCGCTTGCGGTTCATCGCGCCGCACCTGAGCCGGTGCGACATTCGAGGTCCACACTGTCGCCGACCGCCATGTCGCGATCTGTCGGCCAGCGCAGCCGGTTCGCGTAGGAAAGCGTCGCTGCGTCGCGCCCGCGCTAGCCGGCGTCGCCTGGCGGCGCTGCCTTCACCGCGCCGCGGATGTTCAGCGCCGCGAGGCAGAGCTGGAGGACGACGAGCGCCCAGGCGCTGGTGTGCCAGCCCCACGCGATCCAGAGCGCGTTGCTGACGAGGAACGCCCAGAAACCGATCTCGCGCCGATGCTTGTGCGTCGAGGCGACGAGCCAGGCGGCGCAGACCGTCACCGCCATCGCCGGCCACTGGATGAGATCGAGCCAGTCCATCGCGCAATCAGGGGACGTTCACCGTTGTCGATGCGGCCACGCCGACGCTACAGTTTCCGTCCCCCTTCGACTCCATCGCGCGCGCGCGTTCGCCATGCAGCACCTCGCTTCTTCGTCCCTGGCGCGTCTCTCGCTTCTTGTCCTGCTGGTCGCCGGGTGCGCGTCGCCGCCACCCGAGCAGGCACCGCCGCCGCGCCAGGAGCCCGCCCGCCCGGCGCCCGCTCCGGCACCGGCACCGGCGGCGGCGCCGGCGCTCGTCGCCGCTCCGTTCGGCGACGCCGTCGCCCGTGCCGGCGACCTCTTGCTGAGAGACGCGACGGCTGCCATCGGCACCGGCCCGCGCGAGCTCGTCATCGACCCCCTGATCGACGCCAACACCGGCCAGCAGACCAACAGCACGGTGCAGATGGGGGCGCAGCTCGCCGGACTCATCACCCGCCGAGTCCCGTCGTGGAACGTGCAGGCGCTGACGCGCTCGGCGCTCGCGGCCAAGCCGCTGCTCCTGATCGGCACGCTGACGCCGATCAACAGCAGGTCGGTCAAGGACGAGAACGCCGACGCGTTCCGCATCTGCCTCGTCCTCATCGACCTGCGCACGAACCGGCTCGTCGCCAAGCGGGTCGATCGCGCCACGCTCGCGAGCGTCGACGCCGAGCCGATCGCGCTCTTCCGCGAGGCGCCGACGTGGGCGCTCGACGCCACCGCCGAGGCATACATCAAGAGCTGCCAGGGCAGCAGCCCCGGCGATCCCGTCGCGCCGCTCTACCTGCAACGCCTGCCCGCCGCGGCGCTGATCAACGAGGCGACGCTCGCGTTCACCGACAACAAGATGGCCGACGCGTACCGCCTCTATCGCGAGGCGCGTGCGCTCGCTGCGCCCGACGACCTGCGCGTCCTGAACGGCCTCTACACGACGAGCTGGAAGACCGGGCGCAAGAAGGAGGCGAGCGAGGCGTTCGGCAAAATCATCGACATCGGTCTGGCCAACAAGCGGCTGCCGATCAAGCTCTTCTTCAACCCGGGCACGACCACGCTGCTCCAGTCTTCGGACCTGCAGGCGCAGTACGCGCTCTGGCTGCAGGAAGTCGCGAGCCATACCGCGGCGCGCGACGCCTGCCTGAAGGTCATCGGCCACACGAGCCGCACCGGCGACGCGCAGGCCAACGAAGTGCTCTCGCAGAAGCGCGCGACGGTGATCAAGCAGAGCCTCGAGCGCCAGAACAGGAAGCTCGCGACGCGCGTGACGGCCGAGGGCGTCGGCTCGCGCGAGATCATCGTCGGCCTCGGCACCGACGACCTGCGCGACGCGCTCGACCGCCGGGTCGAGTTCCGCAGCGCCGACTGCCGCTGAGCGCGTGCGCCGCATCGGCGGCTAGCGCTGCGCTGCCGCCGTCGCCGCCTTGACGGCGCTGCCGTTGGCGCGGATCGGTCGTGCCGCCTCGTGCAGCGTGCCGAAGCGACGCGCCGGCTCGCGCTGCGCGACGAGGTCGAGCAACAGCCGCGTCGTCGCATCGACGCTCTGGTCGAGCCCCATGCGGGCGACGGCGCGCTCGCGCGCCGCCTGGCCGGCGGCGGCACGCAGCGATTCGTCGGCGAGCAGCTCGACGACCCGCGTCGCCAGCATCTCCACGTCGCCGGCATCGGCGAGCCAGCCGGTGACGCCGTGCGCGACCAGGTCGGGAATGCCGCCGACCTTGCACGCGACGACCGGAACGCCGCTCGCCATCGCCTCCATCACGGCGAGCGGCATCGCTTCCGAGAGCGACGACGAGACGACGACGTCGAGCTCGTGGAAGACCGCGGGCATGTCGTTCTGGCTGCCGGCGAAGTGCACCGCGTCGGCGATGCCGAAGCGCGCCGCGAAGGTCTGCAACTGCTTCAGCATCGTGCCGTCGCCGACGAGCACGAACTCGGCGTTCGGCACCTGGGCGCGCACCGAAAGGGCCGTGCGCAGGAAGAGGTCGGGCCCCTTCTCCGCCGAGAGCCGGCCGATGAAGCCGACCAGCGGCGTCTCGGCAGCGACGCCGAACTTCGTGCGCAGCGCGCCGTTGCGGACGCGCTGCGGCCGGAAGCGCTCGGTGTCGACGCCGTTCGGAACGAAGTGGACGTGGCGCGGGTCGATGCCCACGCCGAGCGCCTGGAAGTAGCTGTGCCGGCAGACGACGGCGAGCTGCGTGCCGGCGAGCTTCTGCACCTCCATGTCGAGCGTCGTCATCGCCCGGCCGTGCACGGTGGCGAGCACCGGCCGGCCGGTGAGGCGGCCGGCGAGCGCGGCGAGCACGTGCGCGTTCGGCAGGTGCGACTGGATGACGTCGACCGCGCGCGACTGGATCAGCGAGCACGCGAGCTGGATCGACTGCCACGACGGCTCGTCGGTGACCTGGGTGATGTAGACGTCGGCGCCCGCGGCGCGCAGCTGGTCGGTGAACGGGCTCTCGAACGGGGCCAGCACCGAGACGCCGAAGCGCTCGCGCGGCAGCCGCTCGACGAAACGGACGACGTAGTTCTCCATGCCGCCGACGATCGCGTTGCCGACGATCTGGAGGATGTGGGTCCGGGCCGATGCGGTCACCGGAACGGCGGAGTCATGGTTCATGTCAGTGTCAGCAGCAGACGTCGCGCAGGCGCAGCGGAGAGTCGTTGTCGTTCGCCGCGCTCGCGCCGATGCGCGCGGCGGCGGTCGTCGCGCGGCCGAGCCATGCCGCGGCGGTGCCGCCCCAGACGCGGTCGCGCGCATCGGCGGCAACGTCGAGCTCGTCGAGCAGGGCGTGCACCCAGCCCATCCGCTCGGCGATCTCGGCGCCGCTGCACGGCAGGAAGCAGTCGCTGCCGAACTGCAGCAGCTCGGCGCCGAGCACCTCGAGCGCGCGGCCGAGCGCTTCCTTGCGGTACGGCGGTGGCGGGCCGAACGAGATGTCGAAGCGGAACATCGACTCGTCGGCGGGAACGCCGAGGATGCGGTCGATCAGGCCGACCGCGATCGCTTCGTCGACCCACGGCCAGCCGAGGTGCGCGAGGCAGACCTTGAGCCCCGGATGGTCGCGCAGCGCTTCGAAGAACGTCGGCCGGCAGAAGCGTCCGGAGCGGCCGTCGATGAAGATGCCGCTGTGGAAGAGGAGCGGGATGCCGAGCCGTCGTGCCTCGGCGAAGACCGGCTGGACGTCGGCGTCGTGCGGATACCAGCCGGTCGGCACCATCTTCGCGCCGGCGAGGCCGAGCGTCTCGATCGCGTGGCGCAGGTGCAGCGGTGCTTCGGCGTCGCGCGGATCGACGACCGCGAAGCCGACCAGGCGGTCGGCGTGGCCGCGCACGAGCCGCGCGAGGTGCTCGTTGCCGCGCCTGAGCGACGCCGCGTCGTCGAGCGAGAAGCCGGGGCTCAGGAACGGCGCGAGCAGGACGCCGACGTCGACGCCGGCATCGTCGAGCGAGCGCAGCACGTCGTCGCTGCGCTCGCGGCCGCTGCAGTGCAGGTGGGCGTCGACGATCATGGCGCGGCGCCGGCGTCGCCGGCGGGCAGGGTCGCGCACAACTCCAGGTGGCGGCGGCTCGCCGCTGGCTCGCGGTCCGCCGGGTGCGCCTGGTCTTGCGGTGCAATCAAGTCGAGATGCCGCGCGGCGCTCCTCCCGGACAACGACGCAGGCGCGGGCTTGGTTGTGATGCAGTGGCCGAAGCCGGACACCCATCGGCAAATCGTGTGCCGCTTCGGTTAAGGTCGCGGCCATGCGCTCGGGCGGGCTGTTGGAATGCGCTTCGGTGCCGCGGCAGGTCCGTGCCGTGCTCGCGGCGGTGCTCGTCGCCGTGCTGTGCGGCTGTGCGTCGGGTCCGCGGGCGCCGCAGCGCGCGCCGGTCGACGCCGGCGGCGAGCGCGATGGGCCCGGTGCCAACCCGCCCGCCGACCTCGCCGGGCGGCCGGACGCCGAGCCAAGGATCGAGAGCATTCGCGTCGGCGGCGCGAACAAGCCTTACCAGGTCGCGGGCCGGACCTACGTGCCGGAAACGCGCGACGTGCCGTTTCGCGAGCGCGGCCTCGCGTCGTGGTACGGCCGCAAGTTCCACGGCAGGACGACGTCGAGCGGCGAGCCGTACGACATGTACGCGATGACGGCAGCGCACCCGACGCTGCCGATCCCGAGCTACGCGCGGATCCGCAACCCGGCGAACGGCCGCGAGGTGCTCGTGCGCATCAACGACCGCGGGCCGTTCGTCGCCGGCCGCATCGTCGACCTCAGCTACACCGCGGCGCTGAAGCTCGACCTGCTGCGCGGCGTCGCTCCGGTCGAGCTCGAGCGGATCACGTTCGACGACATCCGCACCGGCGCGTGGCGCGGCAACCGCCAGCCGCGCAACGACGTCGATCCGGCGCCGGTGCAGCTCGCCGTCACGACGTCGCCCTCGGTGTCGGCGTCGGCGGCGAAGTTGGTGCCGCAGCCGCAAGCGACGCTGCCGCCAGCGCAAACGCCGACGCTGCCTCCGGCGACGACGGTGCCCTCGCAGGACGTCGTGCTCGTCACCGCGGAGCCTGCCGCGGTCGACGCCGGCCGGTTCTGGATCCAGCTCGGCGCCTTCCGCGGTCGCGATGGCGCCGAGACGTTTCGCAGCCAGGTCGGCAGCGACGGCGCCGCGCGCTGGCTCGAGCCGCTGCTCGTCATCGTCGGCGACAGCGCTCCCTATCGCGTCCAGGCGGGTCCGTACCGCAGCCGCGACGAGGCCGACGACGCCGCGCAACGCGCGCGCGCGGCGCTCGCGATCGTTCCCGTCGTCGTCGAGCGGCGATGACGGAGCCAGCGCGTTCGCCGGCGCCGCGCCAGGCGATCGTCTTCACCGGCCACATGGTCGATGCCCCCGATCGGCCGGTGCCGCGCTTTCCGCCCCGTCTCGTCGGTGCCGCGGCGCGCGAGATCGGCGCCGCGCTCGCCGCGCTCGACGCCGGCCCGGACGACGTCGCGTTCACGCAAGGCGCCGCCGGCGGCGACGTCCTGTTCGCCGAGGCGTGTCTTGCGCGCGGCGTGCCGCTGCAGCTGCTCTTGCCGCTCGCCGAGGACGAGTTCGTCGCGCGCTCGCTCGAGCCGGTGGTCGATGGCGATGCGTGGCAAGCGCGTTTTCGCGCCGTCGTCGCGCAGCTCGGCGCGGCGCCGCGCGAGGCGCCGCGCGAGCTTGGCGCGCTCGGCCCCGGCGAGGATCCGTTCGTGCGCGGCAACCTCTGGCTGCTCGAGAGCGCGTGCGCGGCAGGCGCCGCGCGGCTGTGCTGCATCTGCCTGTGGGACGGCGGCGGCGGCGACGGCCCCGGCGGAACGCGCCACCTCGTCGAGGCGGTGCGCGACGCCGGCGGCACCGTCGTGCGCATCGACACGCACGCGCTCTGAGCTTTCACCATTCGAAGGGATGTCGCGCGATCGGGCCCGGTGCTGCAATCGCGCGCCTGTGGGCGGCTTGCCTCGACCGGTCGCGGCAACGATGATCGGCCCCGTCGCACGCAGACGACGAACCACTTCCACGGAGAGAACATGGCAAAGACCGCGAGCAAGGCGAAGACCAGAAGCATCGGCAAGGCGAAGGCGGTGTCGCTCAACATCGGCCTGAACGGCGTCAGCGCCGCGGCGTACGCGGGCTGGGACGGTCCGCTCGCCGCGTGCGAGTTCGACGCCCGCGACATGGCGGCGCTCGCGCAACGCGCCGGCATGCAGCCGACGCTGCTGATGACGAAGAAGGCGACGCGCGCCGCGGTCCTCGGTGCGATGCGCGGCGCCGCCAAGGAGCTGAAGAGCGGCGACCTCTTCTTCATGACGTACTCGGGCCACGGCGGCCAGGTGCCCGACGTCAGCGGCGACGAGGACGACAAGAAGGACGAGACCTGGTGCCTGTACGACGGCCAGCTGATCGACGACGAGCTCTATTTCGAGCTCAGCCGCTTCGCCGCCGGCGTGCGCATCCTCGTCCTCTCCGACAGCTGCCACAGCGGCACGGTCACGCGCGCCGCGATCATGCCGCCGACGACGATCCCGTCGCAGCGGCCCAAGCTCATGCCCGACGCCGTCGCGATGCGCGTCTATCGCGAGCACCAGAAGTTCTACGACAAGCTGCAGCTCGACGTCGCCAAGTCGGCCGGCAAGCGCCCGCTCGATCCCGACGCCGCGATCGCGCAGGTCGCGCAGAGCGGGCGGCTGTCGGCGATCGTCAAGAAGTTCGATCCCGCGGTGATCCTGATCTCGGGTTGCCAGGACAACCAGACGTCGATGGACGGCGAGCACAACGGCGCCTTCACCGAGCAGCTCCTCAAGGTCTGGAACCAGGGCACGTTCCAGGGCAACTACGCGAACTTTCACGCCAAGATCCGCGCGCGCATGCCGGCGACGCAGTCGCCGAACCTGTTCACGCTCGGCAGCGCCGGGCCGTTCCTCGCGCAGCAACCCTTCAGCATCTGATCGGGGCCACCGCGCCGCGCGACGGCGATGCCGGCGCGCGGTCGCGGCCCAGGAGCGTCCATGGCGAGCGGCAGCACGAACGACATCACCTTCATCGTCCCCGGACAGGCGCAGGCGACTGCGAGCGCGCCGACGCGCGGCGGTGCCAAGGCGACGGTGCGCGTCGGCACCGAACGCGGCGGCGGCGAGTCGGTGCGCGTGACGGCGCGGCCGGGCGAAGACGTCGTCGTCCTCGAGATCGCGAACGGGCCGACGCTCGTCCTCCATCCCGCCGCCGCGCGCGACCTGATGCTCGCGCAGAGCGCGACGGTGACGCGCAGCGCCCTCGCCGGCGCGAAGGGCGCGAAGACCGACGCCGAGATCGTCGTTCCGGCGCAGCTCGGCTGGCCCGGCCTCGAGGCCGAGGCGACGCGCGGCACGACGCGCGGCTGGCTCGGCCAGGCGCTGCTGACCGGCTTCCAGGTGATCACCGACGTCGCCAAGGATCCCGCCGCGAAGCTTGCGGCGGCCGCGATCACGAAGAAGGTCGACGGCAAGGTCGACGCCGGCGTCTATCGGCTCGCGGCCGACGCGCTCGGGCCGCTGAAAGGCAGCGGCGCGAAGCTCGCGGGCGTGCCGGCCGCTGTCGACGGCGGGCCGCTGCTCGTCTTCGTGCACGGCACCTTCTCGGACACCGTCGGCACGTTCGGCAAGCTCTGGACACTGCACGGCGCGACGGTGCGCCAGCTCTTCTCGAGCTACGACAACCGTGTCTACGCGCTCGACCACCCGACGCTCGGCACCAGCCCGATCGGCAACGCGTTGACGCTGGTGCGCGCGCTGCCCGCTGGCGCGCGCGTCCACCTCGTCACCCATTCGCGCGGCGGCCTCGTCGCCGAGGCGCTCGCGCGCGCGTGCGCCGGCGGCAAGGCGATCGGCAACGACGTCCTCGCGCTCTTCGCCGGCGGCGACTACGAGCAGCACCGCAGCGACCTGCGCGCGCTCTTCAAGGAAGCGCAGGAGAAGGGCATCCGCTGCGAGCGCGTCGTTCGCGTCGGCTGCCCGGCGCGCGGCACGCTGCTCGCGTCGAAGCGGCTCGACGCCTACCTGTCGATCCTCAACTGGTGCCTCGAGCTGGCGGGCATCCCGGTCGTGCCCGAGGTCGTCGACTTCCTGCACGAGGTCGCGCGCCGTCGCGCCGAGCCCGACGAGCTGCCCGGCCTCGAGGCGATGACGCCCGACAGCGCGGTGGTGGCGTGGCTGAACGGCGCGCGCGACACGATCCCCGGCGAGCTGCGCGTCATCGCCGGCGACACCGAAGGCGACTCGATCGGCTCGTGGGTGAAGACGCTGCTCTCCGACGCCTTCTACTGGACCGACAACGACCTCGTCGTGCAGACGCGTTCGATGTACGGCGGCGCGCCGCGCGCCAAGACCGCGAGCGGCAGCGGCGCGCGCTTCCTGCTCGACAAGGGCGGCAAGGTCTCGCACTTCAACTACTTCAGCAACGAGCGCACGGTGCAGGCGATCGCGAGCGCGCTGCTCGACGACCTGCCGGCCGACTTCGCCGCGATCGGACCGCTGTCGTGGGCCGGCGAGGACTCGAGCGGGACGCGCGCCGCGGTCGCGGTCGCGCGCTCGCGCGGCGCCGATGCTGCCGCCGCCGCGGACCGCCCGGCCGTGTTCGTGATCCCGGGCATCGTCGGCTCGAACCTGAAGAAGGACGGCAAGCGGATCTGGCTCGGCTTTCGCATCGTCAACGGCCTCAAGGCGCTCGCCTGGGACCCGGCGACGGCGGCGACCGTCGAGCCGGACGGGCCGGTCGGCAACCTCTATGGCGAGCTCATCGAGCGGCTCGCCGACACGCACGAGGTCATCCCGTTCGCGTACGACTGGCGGCGGCCCGCCGAGGACGAAGCGCGGCGGCTCGGCGCCGCGGTCGACGCCGCGCTCACCGCGCGCGCGGCGAGCCAGCAGCCGGTGCGCATCCTCGCCCACTCGATGGGCGGCCTCGTCGCGCGCACGATGGCGCTCGAGAAGCCCGACACCTGGGCGCGCATGATGGCGCGCGACGGCGCCCGCTTCCTCATGCTCGGCACGCCGAACGGCGGCTCGTGGTCGCCGATGCAGACGCTGTCGGGCGACGACACGTTCGGCAACGCGCTCGCCGCCTTCGGCTCGCTGTTCGACAACATCGGCGCGCGCGAGGTGATGGCCGGGATGCCCGGCTTCCTGCAGCTGCAGGCGGGGCTGCTCGATCCGAAGCTCGGCCTCGACCGCAGCGAGACGTGGCGCAAGCTCGCCGACGACGACCTGCAGCGCCTGCTCGAGCGCAGCCTCTGGCACGTCGAGCGCATCCAGCGGACGATCTACGGCTGGAGCGCGCCGCCGCAGCAGGTCCTCGATCTCGCCGTCGCCTTGCGCCGGCGCCTCGACGAGAAGGCCGCTGCGTTCGCCGGCGACGGCAAGACGCTGCTCGTCGTCGGCCGCGCGCCGTTCACGCCCGGCGGCTACGTGATGACCGAGAGCGGCCTCGAGTACACCGACGCGGTCGACGGCGGCGACGGTCGCGTGCCGCTGAGGAGCGCGCTCCTGCCCGGCGTGCGGACGTGGAAGCTCGACGCCGTGCACGGCGACCTGCCGACCGTCGCGAAGGCGTTCCCCGCGTACCTCGAGCTGCTCGTGCGCGGCGACACGGCGCTGCTCGAGACGCTCGACGCCTCGACCATCGGCGCGCTGCGCTCGGCGTCGCCGGCGCCGACCGGCGCTGCGCGCAGCCGGCCGTCGCGCAGCGTGCAGCTGTCGGCGCCGCCGTCGAGCGCGGCCGACGTCCTCGCGCTCGGCACGCGCGCCGCGGCCGACGGCGCGCGCAGCGCGGCAGCCGGCCGTGCGCTCCACGTCTCGGTGCTCAACGCCGACCTCAAGTTCGTCCACCAGCCGCTCGTCGTCGGCCACTACCGTTCGCTCGCGCTCACCGGCACCGAAGCGGTCGTCGACCGCCTCGTCAGCCGGGCGATGAGCCGCTCGCTCGCCGCCGGCCTGTATCCCGAGGCCGTCGGCACGCAGCAGATCTTCGGCAACGTCCGCAAGGATCCGAACAACGTGCTCGCGATGGCGCGTCCGCTCGCGGTCATCGTTGCCGGACTCGGAGAGGAGGGCAAGCTGCGCGCGGTCGACCTCGTCTACACCGTGCGCCAGGCGGTGATCGCGTACGCGCAGCGCCTCGCCGAGAAGGAAGGCGGCGCGCCGGCCGAGTTCGAGCTCGCCGCGACGCTGATCGGCAGCGGCGGCACCGGCATCAGCGCCGGCAGCGCGGCGCGGCTGGTCGCGCAGGGCGCGTGGGAGGCGAACCAGAAGCTGCACGACAGCGGCTGGCCCGAGGTCGGACGGCTCGTCCTCGTCGAGTTCTACCTCGACCGCGCCAGCGAGGCCTGGCGGTCGCTGCAGGTGCAGGCGACGGCGGCGCCGAGCCAGCTCAAGGTCGTCGGCTTCGTGCAGTCGGGCGCGGGCGCGCTGCGCCGCTCGCTCGACTCGAGCTACCGCGGCGCGTCGTACGACTTCATCAGCGCGACCGTCGGCAAGCCCGACGACGGCGTGCCGACGATCACCTACACGCTCGACACCAAGCGCGCGCGCACCGAGGTGCGCGCGCAGCAGACCCAGAAGACGCTCGTCAAGGAGCTCGTCGCGAAGGCGTCGAACGACGCCAACCGCGACCCGCAGATCGGCCGCACCCTGTTCGACCTGCTGGTGCCGGTCGAGATGGAGCCGTTCCTGGGCGGCACCAGCGAGATGGTGATCGAGCTCGAGCACGACACCGCGGTGCTGCCGTGGGAGGTGCTCGACACGACCTCGAAGCGGCTCTCGGGAAGCGATCCGCGGCCGTGGGCGATCCGCAGCAAGCTGCTGAGGAAGCTCCGCACCAACGAGTTCCGCGCGCAGGTGAGCGACGCCAACGCGGACGGCGCCATCCTCGTCATCGGCGAGCCGCTGATGGACGATCCGAACTACCCGGCGCTGCCCGGCGCGCGCGCCGAGGCGATCGCCGTCGCGACGCGGCTGACGTCGGGGCCGGCGGGAGTCGACGCGGCGCGCGTGCGCGCGCTGACGAGCGGCAACGACGACGCGCGCAACATCATCAACGCGCTCTTCGAGGGCTCGTACCGCATCGTCCACGTCGCCGGCCACGGCGCGCCGGGCGCCAAGGGCGGCGTCGTCCTGTCCGGCGGCACCTATCTCGGCGCCGCCGAGGTGAGGGCGATGCGCGTCGTCCCCGAGCTCGTCTTCCTCAACTGCTGCCACCTCGGCGCGCTCGACGCGAAGAGCGATGCGACGCGCTACGACCGCGCCGAGTTCGCCGCGACGATCGCCGAGGCGCTGATCGAGGTCGGCGTGCGCTGCGTCATCGCCGCCGGCTGGGCGGTCGAGGACAAGCCGGCCGAGCTGTTCGCGACGACGTTCTACGACGCACTGCTCTCCGGCAGCCGCTTCATCGACGCGGTCGCCGCCGCGCGCACCGCAGCGTGGCAGGGCGGTGGCGGCGGCAACACCTGGTCGGCGTACCAGTGCTACGGCGATCCGGGCTGGACCTGGCAGCGCGAGGTCGGCGATGCGCAGCGGCAGGCGGCGCCGAGCGACGAGTTCGCCGGCGTCTCGTCGCCGCCGGCGTTGACGCTCGCCCTCGAATCGATCTCGATCTATCTGCGCTTCGGCGGCGACGTCGATCCGGCGCGGCAGAAGATCCAGGCGCAGGCGCAGCGCGACAAGATCCGCTTCCTCGAGGAGAAGTTCGCGCCGCTGTGGGGCAGGATGGGCGCGGTCGCCGAGGCGTTCGGGCTCGCGTACGCGGACGCGCGCGACGTCGACAAGGCGATCGAGTGGTACCGCGCCGCGGTCCACGCCGACGACGGCAGCGCGTCGTTCAAGGCCGCCGAGGAGCTCGGCAACCAGCTCGCGCGCCGCGGCGAAGGCAGGAGCGACGCGACCGCGGCGCGGCGCGACGTCGAGGAAGCGATCGCGCGGCTCGGCAAGCTCGTCGAGATCCAGCCGACGGTCGAGCGCGAGGCGCTGCTCGGCTCGGCGTACAAGCGGCTCGTCATGATCGAGAGCCGCGCCGCGGCCGGCGACGCGAAGGGCAAGCGCGGCGGCGCGCGCGCGCGGCGCGGGGCGACACCGTCGGCGGACCGGCTCGCCGCGCTGCGCGCGATGGCGCTGCACTACGGCAACGCCGAACGCCTGGCGCGCGCTGCCAACGCCGACAACCTGTTCTATCCGGCGAAGAACGGCATCAGCGCCGAGCTCACGCTCGCGTTCCTCGAGCGGCGTCCGGCCGAGCTCGCGGTCGACCGGATGCGCGCGGTGCAGGAGTCGCTCGCGCGCGCGGCGACCGAGCGGCCCGACTTCTGGTCGGTCGTCGGCCAGATCGAGCTGCGCGTTCTCGAAGCCGTCGCCGCCCAGCGCCTCGCCGACGCGTCGGGCGCGCTGATCGCCGAGTTCGGCGAGCTCAAGTCGCGCGTGCCGGCGCGCGGCATGTGGGACTCGGTCCACGCCGAAGCGCGGTTCACGCTCGAGCCCTATCTGGGCATTGCCAGTGCGGCCGAGAAGCGCGCTGCGGGCGCGCTTCTCGCCGCACTCGCAGAGATGGCTGCGGCGTAGCTGCCGCCATCTCTGCGGTCGCGGGACATGATTGTTCCCGCCGCAGCTTCGCTCCCCTCCCTCCGAGAGGGATGGGGCCGCTGTTCAACGCGTGTCGTCGTGGCTTGTCGAAGCGAGCAGCGTGCGTTGCAGCGCGACGAGGAGCGGCGCTGTGAGCAGCGCGGCGGCGACGATGCGCGCCAGCTGCAGCGAGGTGACGAGAGGGACGTCGAGCGCGAGCAGCCGGGCGGTGATCGACATCTCGGCGACGCCGCCGGGCGCGGCGCCGAGGATCACCGACCACGGGTCGTCGCTCGCCCAGTGGCCGAGCGCGCAGCCGAGTCCGACGCTCGCGAGCAGGACCGCGAACGTGTACGCCGCGATCGCGACGAGGAAGCGCGGTCGCGCCCGGAAGAAGCCCGCCGAGAAGCGGCTGCCGAGCGACCAGCCGATCGCGAGCTGGCCGGCGTGGACGAGCCACGACGGGATGTCGCCGAGCGACAGCCCCGCGGCAGCGCACGCGCACGACGCGACGAGCGGAGCGATTCCCCACGCGTTCGGGACCCGGATGCGGCGCGCGGTCCAGCCGGCGGCGCCGGCGATCGCGAGCAGCACGCCGACGCCGACCGGCGACGTCGCGTGCGCGGGAACGGCGAGCGCCGCCGGCGCATCGCCGCCGACGACGCAGGCAAGCGTGAGCGGCACGACGAGCACGACCAGGCTCAGCCGCAGCACGTGCGCGGTCGCGACGACGTCGGCGTCGGCGCCGAAGCGTTCGGCGAGCGCCTGCATGTCGGACGCGCCGCCGATCGCCGCGCTCAGGTAGCACGTCCGCAGGTCGACGCGCGTCCAGCGGTGCAGCAGCCAGGCGCCGGCGACGCCGCACACCGTCGCGGCGACGGCGTTGGCGAGCACGAGCGGCCACATCGCGAGCGCGAGCGCGGCGACGGTCGGGACGAAGGCGACGCCGACTGCAGCACCGACGACGAGCTGGCCGGCGCTGCGCAGCGGCTGCGGTGCTGGTGCGCTGCGCCCGGCGAGATGGAGCGCGGCGACGGCGAGGAGCGGACCGAGCAGCCACGCGAGCGGGAGGTGGAGCGCGCTCGCCGCGAGCGCACCGACAAGCGCCACCGCAGCGCCGCTGAGCGTGCGCTGCGCCGAGCCGAGCATCGAGCCTGCGTTCACGACGGCCTGCTCCCTGGCGCCCGCATTCACTCGGCGGCGGCGACCGGCAGCGTCGGCGCGCGCCGCGTGAACAGCCGCACGACCCACTGCTTCATGTCGTCGACGTAGGTGAAGACGACCGGCACGTAGAACAGCGACAGCACCGTGGAGGTCAGCAAACCGCCGATCACCGCGATCGCCATCGGCGCACGGAAGTCGGCGTCGGCGCCGATCTTGAGCGCGATCGGCAGCATGCCCGCGCCCATCGCCACCGTCGTCATGATGATCGGGCGAGCGCGCTTGCTGCACGCGTCGATGACCGCGTCGAGCCGCGTCGCTCCGTGTTCGCGCGCGACCAGCGCGTACTCGACGAGCAGGATCGAGTTCTTCGTCACGATCCCCATCAGCATCAGGATGCCGATCGTCGCCGGCAGCGACAGCGACTCGCCCGAGAGCAGCAGCAGCCCGAGCGCGCCGCCGATCGAGAGCGGCAGCGCCGCCATGATCGTGAGCGGTTGCGCGAAGTCGTGGAACAGCAGCACGAGGACGCAGTAGACGAGCAGGACGCCCGCGACCATCGCGACGCCGAAGTCGTCGAACAGCTGGTTCATCCGCTCGGAGTCGCCGTACTCGATCCGCTTGACGTCGCTCGGGAGCGTTCGGATCGACGGCAGCTTCGCGATCGCTTCGTTGATCTCGCCGAGCGGCGCGCCGCCGACGTCGGCCTTGATGCTGACGCTGCGGCGCCGGTCGAAGCGTGTGATCTGCGCCGAGCCGCTCGCCATCTCGAGTGCCGCGACCGTCTCGAGCGTGACGCTGCGCCCGCCCGCGGCCGGCACCTGCAGCAGCCGCAGCGCATCGAGGTCGGCGCGCGCTTCGATCGCGAGCTGGGTGCGGATCGCGAGGCTGCGTTCGTCGAGGTGGAACTTCGGCAGCTGCGCCGAGCTGTCGCCGATCGTCGCGACGCGCACCGTCGTCGCCAGATCGTCGACGGTGACGCCGAGGTCGGCGGCGCGCGCGAGGTCGGGGCGCACGACGATCTCGGGGCGCTTCAGGCCGCTCGTCGCCGCCGGGTTGCCGACGCCGGGAACGCCGCGCAGCTCGCGCTCGACGCGCTCGGCTGCTGCGTCGAGCGCGGTCGGGTTGTCGCTCGCCAGGATGACGTCGAGGATCTCGCCGGCTTCGCCGCCGCCGAAGCGGAAGCGGAATCCGGGCAGCCGGCGCAACTCCTCCTGCAGGCTCTTCTCGAACTCGCGCTGCGTCATCTCGCGATGGCGTGGCGCGACGAGCGAGACGACGAACGTGCCGGCGCGCACCTCGCCGCTCGTGCTCGTGCCGAGCGCGTCGAGCTGGGCGCCGTTGCCGAGCGTGGTCAGGATGCGCGTCACCTCGCGGTGGCGCTGGATGATCGCGCGCGCCTTCGCCGCCGCGGCGCTCGTCTCGGCGAGCGGTGTCCCGGGCGGCAGCTCGAAGCTGATCGTCGTCTGCGAGCGATCGCTCGCCGGGATGAAGCCGTTCGGCAGCAGCGGCGCGAGCGCGACCGAGCCGGCGAAGAGCAGCACGCCCGAGAGGACGGCGAGCTTGCGGTGGGCGAGCCCCCAGTGCACGAACGCGAGGTACGCCTTCATCACGACGCCGTCGTCGGCGTGCTTGCCGTGCGGCTTCAGGAGATAGGCGCCCATCACCGGCGTCAGCATCCGCGCGACGAGCAGCGAGATGACGACCGCGATCGCCACCGAGATGCCGAACTGGCGGAAGAACTGCCCCGGCACGCCCGACATGAAGCTCACCGGAACGAAGACGGCGACGATCGCGAGCGTCGTCGCGACGACCGCGAGGCCGATCTCGTCGGCGGCGTCGAGCGCCGCCTGCCACGCCGACTTGCCCATCCGCATGTGGCGCACGATGTTCTCGACCTCGACGATCGCGTCGTCGACCAGGATGCCCACGACGAGCGAGAGGCCGAGCAGCGTGATCAGGTTGAGCGTGAAGCCGAGCCACGACATGAAGAAGAAGGTCGGGATGACCGAGAGCGGCATCGCGACCGCCGAGATCAGCGTCGCGCGCCAGTCGCGCAGGAACCAGAAGACGACGACCACCGCGAGCAGCGCGCCGAGGACGAGCGCCTCGATCGACGCGTGGTACGACTCCTCGGTGAACGCGACGGTCGAGCTGAACAGCTTGGTCTCGATCGTCGGGTGCTCGACGCGAATCCTGGCGACCGCCTTGTCGACCGCCCTGGCGACGTCGACGGACGACGAGCCGATGCCGCGGATGACCTGGAACGCGACGACGCGCTCGTCGTCGACGAAGGCGTCCTGCGCCGGGTCGGCGCTGCCGTCGACGACCTCGCCGAGGTCGGCGAGGCGCACCGAGCGGCCGTCGCGCAGCACGATCTGCAGCGACCTGAGCGCATCGATGCTGGTCGCGCCGCCGAGCGTGCGGATGCTCTGCTCGCGGCCGCCGACCTGGCCCTTGCCGCCGGGCACGTTGACGTTGATCGCGCCGAGCTGGCGGCTGATCTCGGCCGCGGTGACGCCGTAGGCGGCGAGGCGGTCGGGCGCGAGGACGACGCGGATCTCGCGGTCGATGCCGCCGATCCGCTTCACCTGGCCGACGCCGGGCACGGTGAGCAGCGTCTTGGCGACGTCGTTGTCGACGAACCACGACAGCTCGGCCGGCGACTTGTCGGGCGACTTCACGGTGAACGTGAGCATCGGCCCGCCGGACGTCGTCGTCCGCGTGATCACCGGCTCGTTGATGTCGCCGGGCAGGTCGCCGCGGACGCGCGTCACCGCGTCGCGGACGTCATTGACGGCGCGATCGATGTCCTTGCCGAACTGGAACTCGACCGCGGTGACCGAGACGCCGTCGGAGATCGTCGACTGGATGTGGTTGACGTCGCCCACCGTTGCGACCGAGTTCTCGACGATGCGCGTGACCTGCGTCTCGAGCTCGGCCGGCGCCGCGCCGGGATTCGAGATGCTGACGCTGACGACGGGGATGTCGACGTCGGGGTACTGGTTGATGCCGAGGTGGTGGAAGCCGAGCAGGCCGGCGAACGTCAGCAGGACGAAGATGATGATCGGCGGGATCGGCTTCTTGATCGCCGCCGCGGAGATGTTCTCGATCACGATGTCGCTCCCTTGGCGATGGCCGCCTGCTGCTCTGGATCGGTGGCGACGCGGACCCGCTCGCCGTCCTTGACGAAGCCGGCGCCGGTCGCGACGACCACGCTGCCCGCCGGCAGTCCGCCCTTCACCTCGACGAAGCCGCCCTGGCGCTCGCCCGTCTCGATGCGGCGCTGGTGCGCGACCGCGTGCTCGTCGATCGTGTAGACGAACGACTGGCCGTCGCGCGTCAGGACGACGCGCTCGGGCAGCGTCAGCACCGACGCCTTCGCGACGACGATCTCGCCGCGGGCGTGGCCCCCCGGCTTGAGCGGCGCGTCCTTCGGCAGCGTCACGTAGACGAGGCCGTTGCGGCTTTTCGCGTCGATCGTCGGCGCGACCATGCGCACGGTGCCGGCGACGCCGGCGGCGCCGTCGACCCCGACCTGGACGCGATCGCCGGCGCGGATGCGTGCGAGCGCGTGGTCGGGCAGCTCGGCGAGCCATTCGATCTCGCCGTCGCGCAGCACGCGAAACAGCTCCTGTCCGGACTGCATCACCGCGCCCACCGTCGCGCTGCGCCTGGCGACGACTCCCGCCGCCGGGGCGACGACGCGCGTGTGCGCGATCTTCACCTCGAGCTCGCGGCGTTGCGCGAGCGCGAGGTCGAGCTTCGCGACCGCCTGCAGCGCCGCCGTGCGCCGCGTCTGCACCGCTTCGACGCTGTACAGACCCGAGTCCTCGACGCGCTCCGCGCGCTCGAGGTTGGCGGCCGCCTGCACGCGTTCGGCGCGCGCCTGCTGGATCTGCGCATCCTGCTGCGCGAGCTGCGCCAGCAGCTGCGCGTCGTCGCCGCGCGCGAGCAGCTGGCCTTTCTGCACGGTGTCGCCGACGTCGACGAGGACCTCGACGATGCGCACCCCGGCGGCGTCGCTGCCGACGATGAGCTCGTCGCGTGCGGCGACGCTGCCGCTCGCCGACACGGCGCGGTCGATCGTGCGCAGCGACGGCGCGATGACGCCGACGGTGAGCGCCGGCGCTGCGACCGGGGCCGGCGCCGCGCGCGCGGCGTCGGGGCCGCTGCCGAAGAAGACGAAGGCGGTGCCGCCCGCGAGCGCGACGGCGAGCGCGAACGCGAGCCGGTGGCGCTTCAGCGGCGAGAAGGAAGACGACGTCATGGCGATGGCTCCGTTCAACGTTGAAGACTGGCGAGCGCGAGCGGTGCGGGGGTGCCGCCGCCGAGCGCCTTGAAGACGGCGACCTGCGCGATGCGCTGGTCGCGTGCCGACGCGGCTTCGTCGAGCTGCGCCTGGAACGCGTTGCGCTCGGCGTCGAGCAGGTCGAGGCTGGTGAGAGTGCCGTTGCCGACGCCGAGCGCGGCGAGCCGGCGAGCGCGTTCGAGCGCGGCGACGCGGTCGCGGTCGGCGCGCCGGGCCTGCTCGGTCAGATCGAGGTCGGCGTACGCCTGACGCAGCTCGACGACGGCGCCGAGCACGACCTTGCGGTAGTCGGCGAAAGCGGCGTCGGCGCGCGCGTCGGCCTGGTGGACGCGCGCCCGCAGCTGGCCGCCGTCGAACACCGACTGCGTCAGCGACGCCGCGATCGACCACACGAAGCCCGATGCGCTGAAGAGGTTGCCGAGCGAGCGGACGTCGCTGCCGAGCGCGCCCGAGAGGCTCACCGCCGGCAGCGTCGCGGCGCGCGCCGCGCCGATGTCGTAGCGCGCAGCGGCGAGCGCCGCTTCGGCTTCGCGGACGTCCGGGCGGGCGAGCAGCATCGCGGCGGCGTCGCCTTGCGGCAGGCGGGCGGTGAACGGCTCGGCGACATCGAGCGGCTGCCGTGGCGCCTCGACGCTCGCGATCTCGGCGAGCGGGCGACCGCTCAGCAGCGCGAGCGTCGCTTCGAGCTCGACGCGCTGGCGGGCGAGCGCAACCGCGGTCGAATCGGTCGACGCGAGCTCGGCCTCGGCGCGGCGCAGATCGAATTCGTTGCCGATTCCGGCCGCCTGCTCGCGCCGGCGCAGGTCGAGCGTCTTCGCGCGGCTGGCGCGCACTGCCTCGCTGATCGCGAGCTGGCGCTGCACCGCACGCAGCGTGAAGTGTGCTTCGGCGAGCTGCGCAGAGAGGCTCCAGGCGATGCTCGCGCGCGCCCATTCCTGCCCGAGCAGGCGCTCGCGCGCGGCGTCGCTGCTCGAGGCGAGGCGGCCCCAGAGATCGACGTCGTACTGGCCGACGAGCGAGATCGAGTGGCTCGTCGCGAGCGCGCCAGGCCCCGTCGGCAGGCCGTCGGTCGACTGGCGGAAGCGCGCGCTCTGCGCCTGCAGGTCGCCGCGCGGCAGCTGCGCGCCGCGCAGCTCGTCGAGACGCGCCCGCGCCTCGCGGACGCGCGCGGCGGCGGCGACGAGGTCGAGGTTGCGCTCGAGCGCTTCGTCGATCAGCCGCTCGAGCTCCGGATCGGAGAACGTCGTCCACCAGCGCTCGATCGCGAGCGCCGCAGGCGTCGCGGTCGCGCTCGGCGCGAGTCGCGGCAGCTCGGTGGCGGCGACCGTCGGCCGCGTCGCCGCGTCGGGTGCCAGCGACGCGCAGCCGGCCAGCACGAGCGCGGCGAGCAGCGGCGCGACGAAGCGCGTCGGCGCGGCGTCACGCATGGCGCATCCCGGCGACGATGCGCAGCCGCGTCGGCCGCCGCGCGCTGTGCGCTTCGGCCTCGATCGACTCGATCTCGCTGCGGGTGACGCCGATGTCGGCGAGCGCGCGGTCGTCGAGGTCGGCGAGGCCGTCCTCGCGAACCGCGAGGTGGCGAACGGTCGTGCGCGTCGCGGCGACGAAGCGCGCGGCGAAGGTGCGAAGCGTGGTACTCATGTTCTCTCCTGGACGATGGACAGGGCGACGACCGCCGCCGGCGTCGCGGCGTCTTCGGCGCAGGCGCTGTCGGCGAGGAACGCTGCCGCGGCGGCCGCGACGATGGCGATCGCGGCCGTCGCGAGCGTCGCCGCGAGCGCGGCCGCTGCGAGGGGCATCGGGTCGGGGACGGTGCTCGGTGTCATGGCCTGGTCGGGAAGGCAAGTGGCCATTCGCGACAGGCTGCATTTCGCGCCGCGGCGGTTGCGCCGCGGTTTCGCCGCTGCGGGAACGGATTACCGTTGAAAGAAACGCGGCCGCCGCGGCGGCCGGCGCTTGCCGCTAGCGGACCGTCTCGACGGCGGCGTCGAACACGTAGCCGGCGCCGCGCTGCGTCACGATGAAGCGCGGCTGTGCCGGATCGACCTCGATCTTCCTGCGCAGGCGCAGGATCTGGACGTCGATCGAACGGTCGTAGACCTCGGCGTTGTGCAGGCGCGAGAGGTCGAGCAGCTGGTCGCGCGAGAGCGTGCGCTGCGGCGACGCGAGAAACGCCGCGAGCAGGCTGAACTCGCCGTTGGTGAGATCGACCGCGCCGCCGCCCGGGTTCTTCAGCCGCCGCAATCCGACGTTGAGCTCCCAGCCGGCGAAGCGGTACGCGCGCACCCGTGCCATCGCGTCGGCGACGCTCGCCTGCGCCTGCGCCCGCCGCAGCAAGGCGCGGATGCGCGCCAGCAGCTCGCGCGTGCTGAACGGCTTGGTGAGGTAGTCGTCGGCGCCGAGCTCGAGGCCCATCACGCGGTCGGCCTCCTCGACGCGGCCGGTGAGCATCAGGATCGGGATCGCCGAGCGCTCGCGCAGCCGTCGCGCGATCAGCATGCCGTCCTCGCCGTGCAGGCGGACGTCGAGGACGACGAGGTCGACGGTGTCGCGCGCCATCGCCTCGTCGAGCTCGCGGCCGCTCGCGACCGCGGTGACGCGGATCTCGTTGGCGCCGAGGTAGTCGACGAGCAGCGAGCGGATCTGCGGGTCGTCGTCGACGGCGAGGACGTGCGGCAAGGTGGTCACGGCGCGAAGCTTCGGTCAGCGCGCCGCGGCGTGCAAGTGGGTGGCGCCGCGCAGCGCCGCGGCGAGGCTCCTGGCGATGTCGCGGGCGACGAGCGGCTTGGCGAGCACCTCGGCAACGCCGGCGTCCCGGGCACGCGCGAGCAGGCCGGCGCTGACGTAGCCGCTCATCAGCACGACCGGGACGTCGGCGCGGATGCGGCGGATCTCGCGCACGAGCTCGGAGCCGGTGAGGCCTGGCATCGATTCGTCGGAGAGGACGGCGTGGAAGCGATCGGGCTCGGCGCGGAACGCAGCGAGCGCGGCCGCGCTCGACGAGAAGCCGACCGGCTCGTAGCCGAGCTCGGCGAGCGTCTCCTCGCCGAGGCGGACGAGCGCTTCCTCGTCGTCGACGAGCAGGATCGTCTCGCCGTCGCCGCGCGCGACGCGCTCCTCGGCGGCGGCCGGCGCCGCGACCCAGCTCTGCGACGGCACGTAGACGGTGAAGGTCGAGCCGGCGCCTTCGCGGCTGTCGACGGCGATGCCGCCGCCGAGGTCGGTGACGATGCCGTGCACGAGCGAGAGGCCGAGCCCGGTGCCGACGCCGACCTCCTTGGTGGTGAAGAACGGATCGAAGATGCGCTCGAGGACGTGCGGCGCGATCCCGGAGCCGCTGTCGCGCACCGCCAGGCGCACGTAGCGGCCCGGCGCGAGCGTGCTCGTCGCGACGGGCAGCGTGGTCGCGAGCGTGCAGACGTCGACCGCGACCTCGAGCGGTCCTGCGGCGCGCATCGCCTGCACCGCGTTCGCGCACAGGTTCAGCACGACCTGGTGCAGCTGGGTCGGATCGCCGAGCACGGCGGCGTCGCCGGCGACGACGTTGCGCACCAGCGTCACGCTCGCCGGCAGCGACGCCGCGACGCCGTCGAGCGCCTCGTCGACGACCGACTGCACGTGCACCGGGACTCGCTCGGCCATGCCGCTGCGGCTGAACGCGAGGATGCGCTCGACCAGCGACTTGGCGCGCATGCCGGCGGCGAGCGACGCGTCGACGTTGCGGCGCAGCGCCGTCCCTTCGCGCGCGTCCTTCTGCGCGAGCTCGCCGTAGCCGAGGATCGCCGACAGGATGTTGTTGAAGTCGTGCGCGATGCCGCCGGCGAGCGTGCCGATCGCCTCGAGCTTCTGCGCCTGGCGCAGCTGCAGCTCGAGGCGGTCGCGCTCGGCCTCGGCGTCCTTGCGCGCGCTGATGTTCTCCATCGAGCCCGCCATCCGGTACGCCCTGCCGTTCTTGTCGCGCAGCGCGACGCCGCGTTGCCGGTACCAGCGCCACTCGCCGGTGTGGTGGCGCAGCCGATACTCGATCGCGAAGTGCGGCGTCACCCCGCGCAGGTGATCGGCGATGGCGTTGCGCACCGAGGCGACGTCGTCCGGGTGGTAGGGCGTGCGCTCGATCCAGAAGCGGCGCGGCTGCAGCGGCTCGGTCGGCGTCATCCAGAGGATCTCCTGCGCGCGCGGCGACAGGAACAGCAGGTCGCTCGCCAGGTCCCAGTCCCACAGGCCCTCGTTCGAGCCTTCGACGGCGAGCTGGTAGCGCTCCTCGGAGCGGCGCAGCGCGTCCTCGGTGCGCTTCTGCGCATCGATGTCGCTCACCGATCCGGCCCAGCGCGTCGCGCGGCCGTTCGCATGCCGCACCGAGCGGCCGCGCACGCGCACCCAGCGATACACGCCGTCCGGCTGGCGCAGCCGGTAGTCGCCGACGCGCACCTCGCTCTCGCCGGCGAGGTGGCGGCGGAAGTCGTCGCTGTGCCGCTCGACGTCGTCGGGATGGAGCTGGAGCAGCTCCATCCATTCGGCGCGCGTGTGCATCTGGGTGTCCGACACGACGCCCGCGATCTCCATCGCGCGGCGCGACGTGTACATGCGATCGTTGACGATGTCCCAGTCGAGGACGCCGTCGTTCGAGCCCGCGACCGCGAGCGCGAAGCGCTCCTCGCTCTCGCGCAGCGCCGCTTCTGCCTGACGCCGCTCGGTGACGTCGACCGTCGCGCCGGCCATGCGCTCGGCGCGGCCGTCGGCGTCGCGGAAGCACTGGGCGCGGCTCAGGATCCAGCGCGTCTCGCCGCGGCGGTGGATGCGGTACTCGATGTCGAGGCGCGGCGTCGCGCCGGCGATGTGCTCGCGCACCGCCTGCTCGACGTGCGCATAGTCCTCGCGCACGATCGGCACCCGCGAGAAGAACTCGGCGAGCGTCGTCATGCGCTGCCCGGGCGGCAGGTCGAACATCTCGCCGAGTCGCTCGGAGACGTAGACCTGGCTCGACCGGATGTCCCACACCCAGTGCCCTTCGTGCGAACCCGTCATCGCGATCGCGTAGCGCTCCTCGGAGACGCGCAGCGCGTCCTCGGCACGCTTTCTCGCGTCGATGTCGCTCACCGAGCCGGCCATGCGCTGCGGCTTGCCCTGCGCGTCGCGCTGGCAGACGCCGCGGGCGTGGATCCAGCGGTAGCTGCCGTCGTGGTTGCGGACGCGAAAGTCGCCTTCGTACGCCGGCGTGCGGCCGGCGAGGTGATCGTCGAGCAACGCCCGGCGATGCACCTGGTCGTCGGGATGGAGGCGATCGTCGATCTGCGCGAACCACGAGTCGATCGACTGCTGCTCCGATCCCTGCGGCATGCCGAGGATCTCGCGCGCGCGCTGCGATGCGAAGGCGCGGCCGCCGGCGTAGTCCCAGTCCCAGATGCCGTCGTCGGAGCCGGCGACGGCGATGGCGAAGCGCTCCTCGCTCTCGCGCAGCGCCACCTCGGCGCGCTTGCGCGCGTCGACGTCGCTCACCGAGCCGGCGATGCGGCAAGGTCGTCCTTCGCCGTCGCGGATGCAGAGCGCGCGCACGCGGATCCAGCGGTAGGCGCCGTCGGCGTGGCCGACGCGGTACTCGATCTCGTACGCCGGCGTGCGACCGTCGAGGTGCGCCTGCATCGTCTCGGCACGCCGCGTTGCGTCCTCCGGGTGGACCTTGAGGGCTGCCTGCAGCTCGGCGAGCGGTTGTGTCTCGGGGCCGGGCGGCAGGCCCTGCAGCTCGCGTGCGCGCGCCGATTCGAAAGCAGTGCCGGCGACAAGGTCCCAGTCCCAGATGCCGTCGTCGGCGCCGGCGGCGGCGAGCGCGAAGCGCTCCCTCGAGACGGCGAGCGAAGCGCGGGCGGCGTCGAGCCGCCGAAGCGAGCGCAGCACGACGTGCAGCAGCGCGAGCGCGAGGCCGGCGAGCGCCAGCGTGCGCAGGCCCGAGCGCAGCGTCTGCGCGCGCCACGGCCCGAGCGCCGCGGTGGCGTCGCGCGTCACCGTGACGACCAGCGGGTAGTCGGGAACCGCGACGGCCGCGCCGAAGCGGTCGACGCCGTCGATCGGACTCGCGGCGCGCGTCGGCCCTCCGCCCTTCGCGGCGGCGGCGGCGATCATGTCGGCGACGATCGGAAACTTCTTGCCGAGCGCCGATCGTGCCTCCGGATAGCGCGCGAGCAGCGTGCCTTCGCGGTGCAGCAGCGCGACGGCGGTGCCGGGGTCGCGGACCGCGTCGCGGTAGAAATTCTGGAAGTAGGCGATGCGGCCGCGTGCGACGACGACGCCGGCGAACTTGTTCGGTGGAGTCGTCAGCCGCCGCGCGATCGGAAAGAACTCGACGTTGCCGTCGCGGCTCGTCAGCGCTTCGCCGACGAACGTGCCGTCGACGTCGCTTTCGCGAACGACATGGAACGCGGGCCGGTCGGCGACGTTGGCGAGCTCCGCAGGCGGTGCAGCGCGCCACGACAGCGCCAGCGTGTTGCCATCGGCGTCGTGCAGCGACAGACCCTCGGCCTGGACGAGCCCGACCGCCTGTTCGCGCAGCAGCTCGTGCAACTCGGCGCTGCTTCGCGTCCTCAACGTGCCCTCGCGGTTCTGCTCGGCGAGGTGGCGCAGCACGACGTCGACCGCCTGGATGCTGCGCGCCGTCTGCTCGGCGAAGACGATCGCCTGGCCTTCGAGCTCGCGGCCGGTCGCGGCGACGGCAGCGTCGTAGCCGCGCACGGTGTCGTAGATCGCGAGGCCGACGATCGCGGCGACGACGAGCGCGCCGAGCCAGGCGACGTGGCGCCACGAGCGCGTGCCGGCGTCGTCGGCGAGCCAGGCGGGTGTCTTCATGCCGGCGCGAGCAGAAGCCGGCGCACCGCGGCGACGAGCGCGTCGCGCCGCACCGGCGTGGCGAGCACGCCCGCGGCGCCGAGGTCGCGCGCGACGCTGCCGCTGGTCGCGACGCCGGCGAAGAAGGTCGGCGACAGGGCGAGGATCGGTGCGTCGGGCAGCGCCGCGGCGATCGCGCCCAGGCGCCGCGCGCCTTCGCGGCGCGGGTACGGGACGTCGACGACCACGAGCGCGACCGCGCGCTCGCCGGGCGGCGGCGCGCCGTCGCTGCATGCGTCGACGCCGATCTCGGCGAGCCACTCGGCGATCAGCGCCGCGAGCGAAGGCTCGACGTCGACGAGCAGCGCGAGCGCGCGCTCCTCGGCGGCCGCGATCGCGCTGGCGACTTCGCTTCCGGCGGGCTCGCTCGTCTGGCTCACAGGACCCCCGTGTGCGGCGGCGCGGACCGGCACCGCGGCGCGAGGTTAGCGCTGAACGGCCGCCGCGGCGACGGGCGCGAGCAGGCTGCGCGCGCGCGCCGCGACGGGCGGCGGCAGCGGCACCGCCTTGCGGGCGACCGTGTCGAGATGGACGCCGACGACGTCCATCGTCGCCGCGACCTCGTCGCGCTCGACGTTGACGAGCTCGTGGCGGATCGTGATCGCCTTCTCGCCGACCGCGGTGACGTGCGAGCGCACCGCGACGACGTCGCCGGCGAGCAGCTCGCGCCGGTAGCGGATCGTCTGCTCGACCGCGGCCATGCCGCGCCGTCCCTCGCGCAGGACCGAAGGCGTGAGCCCGATCCTCGCGAACACGTTCCAGATCGCTTCGTCGAACTTGCCGACGTACCACATGACGTTCATGTGGCCCATGTGGTCGCACTGCCACGGGTAGACCGTGCCGCGATAGGTGATCGAGTCGTCGTTCATCGGCGCTCCTTCGGGACCGCCAGATTGCCGGTCGCCTGTGACCGTCCGGTTGCGCCCAGCCGCCCGACGATTGCAATTGAAATACGGGCCCAAAGGGCCCGGCCTCTCCGTCCTGGAGGGACGGGAGCGAAGCGGCGAGGGAGCAGCCCCGCCCCACCGCCGGCGGTCGCCTTCAGCGACCGCCCGTCACTTCGATCACGGAGCCCGTCGTGTAGCTGGAGCGTTGCGAGAGCAGCCAGACGATCGCCTCGCCGACTTCGTCGGCGGTGCCCGCGCGGCGCATCGGCAGCTGCGGCGCCATCTGCTCGGCGCGGCCGGGCGCCCCGCCCGACGCGTGGATATCGGTCGCGATGATCCCGGGGCGCACGGCATTGACGCGGATCCCTTCGCCGGCGAGCTCCTTGGCGAGGCCGATCGTGAACGTCTCGATCGCGCCCTTTGCAGCGGCGTAGTCGACGTACTGCGCCGGGCCGCCGAGCTTGGCCGCCGCCGACGAGACGTTGACGATCGCGCCGCCCTCGTGCGCGCCGGGCGACTCGGTCGCGCGCGTCGTCATCCGGCGCACCGCCTCGCGCGCGCAGTAGAAGCTGCCGAAGACGTTGATCGCGAACATCCGCTGCAGCCGCTCGACCGTCATCGCGTCGACGCGCGCCGCGAGGTCGACGACGCCGGCGTTGTTGACGAGGCCGGCGAGCGGCGGCAGCGCGGCGTCGATCGTCGCGAACATGGCGCGCACGTCGTCGTCGCTGGCGACGTCGCCCGGCACCGCGAGCGCGCGACCGCCGCCGGCGACGATCGCGGCGACGACGGCATCGGCAGCGGCGCGGTCGCGCGCGTAGTTGACCGCCACCGCCCAGCCGTCGCGCGCCGCGAGCCGGCACGTCGCCGCGCCGATGCCGCGGCTGCCGCCGGTGACGAGCACGGTGCGCGCCGGCGCGCGCGCGTCATTCGTCATCGTCGCCCCGGCCGTCGCTCTCGCTGCCGCTCTGCTCCTTCGCCTTCTTGTCGAGGATCGCCTGCATCGGCGCGAGGCTGCCGACGAAACGGTCCACCGAAGTCGGCTTGGCGAGGCGCAGCTGGGGCGGGAAGAGGTGGTTCATGTACAACTCCTCGCCCGGCCGGCCGGTGCGCTGGACGTTGAACCAAAGCGAGAGCGCGACGCCGACGACGAAGCCGGTCGTGGCGACGGTCTGCATCAGCCTGCGCCGCGCCGGCTCGACCGCGAGCAGGTGGAAGTAGATCGCCGCCGCCGCGGTCGCGTAGATGGCGACGAAGCTGTAGTCGGTGACCCACGGCCACGAGAACGCGAACGCGAGCAGCGGCGGCACGACCGCGAGCGCGAGCAGCGCGAGGCTGGCGACGACGAAGACGCGAACGTGCCAGCCGAAGTGGCTCTGCCGCGTGAACGTCTTCGAGAGCAGCGCCCACAGGCCGCACCAGATCGCGGCGCCAGCGATCGTCGTCAGGACCGACATGCCGGCGGTGCGCACGAACGGCTCGGGATCGCTCTCGACCCACGTCGTCGCGAGGACGACGGCGAGCACCGCCGCGGCGAGGCCGAGCGTCGGCAGCCAGCCGTGGTCGGTGTCGACGACCGCGCTCATCGGCTGCTCGGCGGCGAGCGCGTGGTTGGGCAGGCGCAGTCGCAGCTGCGCGCGACCGACCTGCAGCTCGACGTCGCGGCCGTCGTCGGCGAGCTCGCTCGCGGCGCCGGCGGCGACGCGCTCGCGGCCGCGCACGACGACGCCGTTCCTCGTCTCGCGCGCGGCGACGACGATCTTCGCCGGCGCGGCATCGCTGGCGGCGACGAGGTCGAGCGTCGCGTGGTGCGCGGCGACGTGCGGGTCGCTGAGGACGACGGTGTTGTCGAGCGCGCGGCCGATCGTGACCGGCCAGCGGTCGATCCGCCACGCCTGGCGCACGAAGCCGTCGCGGTCGACGACCTCGAGCAGCGCCGCCGGCGGCGACGCGCCTTGCACGCTCGCCTCGAGAGGCTCTAGTGCGGTGCCACCCACCGATACGCCTCGAGATAGTGCTGCGCCAGCCGCTGCGCGTTGACGAAGGTCACGCCCTGCGCGTCGAAGCGGCCCTGGACGCCGTTCTGGCTCTGGTCGAGCGTCGCGACGAGGACGGCGACGTCGTAGAGCTGCGGCAGCTTCTTGTACGCGCGCATGCAGACGACGGCGCGCAGCGGCAGGCCGTCGCGCTCGACGTACTCCTCCTCGCAGCGCGGCTTGGTCTGGTGCTGCGACGGCAGGCGGACGAACGCCTCGTTGCGAAAGCTCGCCGAGTAGCGCTGCGCGAAGCGCAGCGCGCCGAGCTTGCTGCCGTCGTAGCTCTCGTGGCGCAGGCTGATCGTGCCGGTCGTGAATTCGCCGACGAAGATCCGCGTGTCCATGACGCAGTCGGAGCGCTCGAAGTCGAGGCCGCCGTTGTTCGACACCGTGCTCGTGCCCCAGCAGCGCATGAAGACGTCGGGCGGCACCGGCACGCGGTAGCGCGGGTGCGTGGCTTCCTTCCAGCCCTGCTGGATGAAGCGGTCGGTGAGCAGCGCCTGGTGCTTGAGCAGCTGCTCGTCGACGATCGGGTACGCCGAGCCGACCAGCGGTGCCGCGTCCTTGCCGCGCGCGAGCAGCGCGCTCGCGAACTCGCCGGGAACGAGGAAGCTGACTTGCTCGCCGTCGATGCGGCGGGCGACGTTGACGCCGACGACGTGGCCTTCCTCGTCGAGCGCCGGGCCGCCGCTCATGCCCGCCGACAGCGCCCCGCCGAAGAAGATCTGCGGATAGAAGCTGCGCTTGACGAGCCCGTTGTACGTGCCCTGCGTCACCGCGAAGCCGACGTCGAGCGGATTGCCGAGCGAGTAGATGCGCTCGCCCTGCGCGAGCGGCTCGCTCGTCGGTCGGAACGCGAGCGCGTCGAACTTCCTGCCGGCGCCGTTTGCGGCGCTCGGCGTCGCGTCGCCGGCGCGCAGCAGCGCGAGGTCGTGCAGGACGTCGAGCTGCAGGATGACGAGCGGCGCCTCGCGGCCGTCGGCGGTGACGTAGACCAGGTCGTGCTGCTCGGGCTTCAGCGCCGCCTCGCTGACGACGTGGAAGTTGGTGAGGATGTGGCCCTGCGCGCTGACGAAGAATCCGGAGCCGACCGAGGTCTGGCTGGCCCGGCCCTTCAGGACCGTGCGGATCTGGACGAGCTGCGTGCGCGCCTGCTCGTAGACCTTGCGCGCCGAGAGCGACACCGGCGCGCTCGGCGCCGCCGCCGCCGACGCCGCGACCTCGGGAGGCGGCGCCGCCTCGGGACGCGGCTGCGCGAGCGCAGACGACGACGCGACCAGCGCCAGCGCCGCGAAGGCTTCCCAGCGCCGGATGCGCGGTCTCATCTCGCGCGATTCTACGGACGCGGCGCGGCCGACCCCGCTGCTACAGTGGCCGCCCCGCAAGGAACGCCGAATGCCCCGAGGAGACCGCATGCACCGCCGCCACCTGCTCCGCGCTGCCATCGCCGCCCCGGCGCTCGCCGCGCTGCCTGCGCTCGTGCGTGCGCAGGCGGTCGAGAAGCCGAAGCTGACGGTCGCGGTCGGCGGCAAGAACCTGCTCTATTACCTGCCGCTGACGATCGCCGAGACGCGCGGCTACTTCAAGGAAGAGGGCCTCGAGGTCACGATCGCCGACTTCGCCGGCGGCTCGCGCGCGCTGCAGGCGATGATCGGCGGCAGCGCCGACATCGTCTCGGGCGCGTTCGAGCACACGATCAACATGCAGGTCAAGGGCCAGCGGCTGCGCGCGTTCGCGCTGCAGGGCCGCGCGCCGCAGATCGTGCTCGGCGTCAATCCGAAGACGATGCCCAACTTCAAGTCGCTCGCCGAGCTGAAGGGCAAGAAGCTCGGCGTCACCGCGCCAGGCTCGTCGACCAACATCCTCGCCAACTTCGTCCTCGCCAAGGTCGGGCTGAAGCCGGGCGACGTCGCCATCATCGGCGTCGGCGCCGGCAGCGGCGCGGTCGCCGCGATGCGCGCGGGACAGATCGACGCGATCTCGAACCTCGACCCGGTGATCACGCAGCTGGCGCGCTCGGGCGACCTGAAGATCGTCTCCGACACCCGCATCGTCGCCGAGGCCGACCGCGTCTTCGGCGGTCCGATGCCGGCGGGCTGCCTCTACACGCAGCAGACGTTCCTCGACAAGTACCCGAACACGGCGCAGGCGCTCGCCAACGGCATCGTGCGTGCGGACAAGTGGATCCAGTCCGCCGGCGCGAGCGACATCATCAAGGCGGTGCCGGAAAGCTACCTGCTCGGCGACCGCGCGGTCTACGTCGACGCGTTCCTCGCTGCCAAGGGCGCGCTGTCGGCCGACGGCACGATCCCCGAGGCGGGCGCCGAGACCGCGCGCCGCGCGCTCGCGAGCATCGATCCCGAGATCGCGAACGCGAAGGTCGACCTCGCGGCGATCTGGACCAACGACCTCGTCAAGCGCGCGAACGCGAAGTACCCGAGGGGTTGATCCGGCGGGCGCGGCCCGCTCGTCCGCGCCCGCCGCCCGCGATCAGTCGGAGATCCGGTCCGCCGACGCGCGCATGCACGCCGTCCGGCGCTCGCGCTCGCTGTCGACCCAGGCGACCGCGTCTTCGACGCTCACCTGGTAGAACGGCTGCGTGCGGTGGACGAAGGCGACCAGCGCGGGCATGCCGTTCGCAGCGTTCTCCTCGATCCTGCGCTGGATCGGCGAGCGCGTCGGCGACGTGCAGGCGCCCGTCGTGTCGGAAGGTGCCGCCGACGCGGCGATCGGCGTTGCCAGCGTGGCGACGACGGCGGTCAGGGCGAAAAGGCGAAGTGCGTTCATCTCAGACTCCTGTCGACCGTTGTTGGGCCGCGGACGAAAGCTAGACTTCGCGCGCGGCGCTGTCATCGTCAAAACGACGAATGCCGGTTTTGCTGCCCCGAACGCCATTCCAGCCCGACGAAACGTGGCCGCCGCCCCCGCTCTCGCCGCGTCGACGCCGCCATCACGCGACACGGCGCTCGCGCTGCGCGGCGTCACGTGCGCATTCGCGCAGCGCGGCGGATCGGGCGAGCGCTACATCGCGGTGCGCGACGTCGACCTCGCGATCGCGGCCGGCGAGTTCGTCTCGGTCGTCGGTCCGACCGGCTGCGGCAAGAGCACGCTGCTCAACGTCGCCGCCGGGCTGCTTGCGCCGAGCAGCGGCAGCGTCGATGTGTTCGGCGAGCGCCTCGCCGGCATCAACCGCCGCGCCGGCTACATGTTCCAGGCCGAGAGCCTGATGCCGTGGCGGACCGCGCTCGGCAACGTCGCCGCCGGCCTCGAGTTTCGCGGCAACGACGACGCCAACGTGCGCGCGCTCGAATGGCTGAAGCGCGTCGGCCTGAGCGCGTTCGCCGACCGCTACCCGCACCAGCTCTCGGGCGGCATGAGGAAGCGCGTCAGCCTGGCGCAGACGCTCGTCCTCGATCCCGACATCCTGCTGATGGACGAGCCGTTCTCCGCGCTCGACGTCCAGACCCGCCAACTGATGGAAAACGAGCTGCTCGCGCTCTGGGCCGAGAAGCAGAAGGCGGTGCTCTTCATCACCCACGACCTCGACGAGGCGATCGCGCTCAGCGACCGCGTCGTCTGCCTCGCCGCCGGGCCGGCGTCGCACCCGATCGGCGAGTTCGCGATCGACCTGCCGCGGCCGCGCGACGTCGCCGAGGTGCGCGCGACGCCGCGCTTCGTCGAGCTGCACCGGGCGATCTGGGACGTGCTGCGCGAGGAAGTGCTGACGGGCTACCGCCAGCAGCTCGCGGCATGAGGGCGGCGCGGTGAGCGAGCGTCCCGTGCTGCGGCTGCGGCTCTGGCAGGCGGGGCTCCTCGTCGTCGTCTTCGTCGTCTGGCACGTGCTGACGACGCCGGGGCTGGTGCCCAACGTCTTCTTCGACAACGACCGCCAGGCGGCGTTCTTCTTCGGCGAGCCGGTGAAGATCTTCGAGCGCATCTGGGCCTGGTTCGTGACCCGCCACGACATCTACGAGCACCTCGTGGTGACGCTCGTCGAGACCGTGCTCGCGTTCGCGATCGGCAGCGCGCTCGGTCTCTCGCTCGGCCTCTGGCTGGCGCTCAGCCCGCTCGCCGGCGCGATCGCCGATCCCTACATCAAGGCGCTCAACAGCATGCCGCGCGTGATCCTGGCACCGATCTTCGCCGTCTGGTTCGGCCTCGGCATCGCGAGCAAGGTCGCGCTCGGCGTCACGCTCGTCTTCTTCATCGTCTTCTTCAACGTCTACCAGGGCGTCAAGGAAGTGAGCCCGGTCGTCCTCGCCAACGCGCGCATGCTCGGCGCCTCGCATCGCCAGCTGCTGCGCCACGTCTACGTGCCGAGCGCGACGAGCTGGATGTTCAGCTCGCTGCACACGTCGGTCGGGCTCGCCTTCGTCGGCGCGGTCGTCGGCGAATACCTCGGCTCGTCGCGCGGCGTCGGCTACCTGATCCTGCAGGCCGAGGGCGCGTTCGACATCAACACCGTGATGGCCGGCATCCTCGTCCTCACCGTCTTCGCCCTCGCGCTCGACGCCGCGGTCGGCAGGATCGAGCGCAGGCTGATGCGCTGGCAGCCGGCAGCGGCCGAGACCGAGAAGCTCTGACGACGATGACAGCACACACGATCTCCGGCGAGCTGGCGCAGACGTACCGCCAGATCGAAGCGCTCCTCATGCTCACGAAGTGCCTGCCGCTGCGCCATCCGCTGCCGCCGATGCGCGGCTGGGCGGTCAGTCCCGACCTGGCGCTGCTCCTGTACGAGCTCGTCCACGAGCATCGGCCGGCGCTCGTCGTCGAGTGCGGCTCGGGGGTGTCGACGCTCGTCCTCGGCTACGCGCTGAAAGCGGTCGGCGCCGGCCACCTGATCTCGTTCGAGCACGACCGGCGCGCCGCCGAGCGGGCGATCGCGCTCGTCGGCCGGCACGGCCTCGAGCGCCACGTCGAGATCGTCCACGCCGAGCTGCAGGAGACGCGCTCGGGCGGCGAGAGCTGGCAGTGGTACGGGCCGGAGGTCGAGGACACGCTCGTCGGCAAGCGCGCGCGACTCGTCTTCGTCGATGGTCCGCCGGGGTCGCTGCAGCCGCTCGCGCGCTACCCGGCGCTGCGCCGGCTGGCGCCGTTCCTGACGCCCGACGCGATCGTCGTCCTCGACGACGTCGCCCGTCCCGACGAATGGGCGATCACCGAGCGCTGGCTGCGCGAGGACCCGCGCCTCACGCTGCAGCGGATCGCGCACGAGAAGGGCACCGCGATCCTGACGCGCTCGCACTGAGCGCCGGCGCTACATGTGCTTGAAGAGGTGCGCGTAGCCGGCGCTGACGCGCAGCGTCTCGGACCTCGCCTTCAGCTTCAGGTCGAGCTGCCCCGTGATCGAGCGTCGCACGCTCTGCACCGCGTGCATGTTGACGACGACGCCGCGGTGGACCTGCCAGAAGACGGCCGGGTCGAGTCTGGCGACGAGCTCCTTCAGCGGTGTCGTGATCAGCGACTCGCCGGTCGCGGTCACGACCGCGATGTACTTGTTGTCGGCGCGGAAGTAGCAGACGTCGTCGACGGCGATGAACTGGATGTCGCGACCCTGCAGCACCGTGATCCACTGCAGTCGCTCGCTGCCGTTGCCGCGCTGCAGCTGCTCGAGCAGCGCGCCGAGGTCGGCCGGCGGCTGCTGGAGCCGCGCGCGGACGCGGCCCAGCGCCTGCGCGAGGCGCGCCGTGTCGATCGGCTTCAGCAGATAGTCGACCGCGCCCTGCTCGAACGCCTGCACCGCGTACTGGTCGTACGCGGTGATGAAGACGACGTGGCTCTTGGCGCCGGCGATGCGTGCGACCTCGATGCCGGTGAGGCCGGGCATCTGGACGTCGAGGAAGAGGACGTCGGGACGCTTCGCCTCGATCTCGCGCAGCGCGGCCACGCCGTCGTGCACCGGCGCGAACAGGGTGAGCTCGGGCCAGAGGCGCGTCAGCTCCTCGCGCAGCTCGCCGGCGAGGAGGGGTTCGTCTTCAACGATCAACGCGGTCGGCATCGCTGACGGTCTCCTTGGTGAACGGCAGCTCGAGCTGGTACGCGGTCGCGGCGTCGCCGAGCGTCGCAACGGAGAGCGTCGCCGCCCCGCCGTGCAGCTCGGCGATGCGCTCGCGGATGCGCTCGACTCCCGGGGTCACGGCGGCCTCGCCGGCCGCGTCGGGCAGCGCGACGTTGGGCGCGAGTCGGATGCACAGGCGAGGCGTTCGCGCTGGAGCGGCGGCTCCGGCCACGGCCGATGGCGTGAGCTCGGCGCTCAGCCGCCAGGCCAGCGTCGACGATCCCGGCAGCGCGTGCATGTCCTCGAGCAGCGGCAGCACGAGCATCGCGCCGATCGCGCTCTGCGCCGCGAGCGGCGAGGCGGCGATCTCGACATCGAGCGGCCGGCCGAGATGGCGCTGCACGCGCAGCCACGCCTGCGCGAGCGCGAATTCGCGGGCCACCGTCGACGTCTGTGCGCTGCCGACCGGAAGCATCGCGCGCAGCAGCGCGATGAGGTCGGCGAGCATCGCATCCGCCCCGTGCGGATCGCGCTCGTGCAGCTCGCCGATCCGGCTCAGCGCGTCGAACAGGAACTGCGGCTCGACGCGCGCCTGCAGCGCCAGCAAGCGTGCCGCGAGCAGTTGCTGGCGGTCGCGCATGCGCCCTGACTCGGACTGCTGGATGCGCTCGAGCGCGTGCCGGGTCGTCCGCCAGTACGCGTAGACCGCCATGCAGAGGCTGCCCTGGGCGAACAGGAACTTCACCCGGAACTGGTTGAACGTCCACGTGCCGAGGACGTCGGCCCCGATCGCGTCGAGAGCCGTTGCGGCGCACCACCCGAAGAGGAGCGCCGAGCCGTAGGCGATGACCGGCCGGACGCCGTCCCGGTACGCTTCGTCGGCGACCATCGCGGCGAACACCAGGGGCACGATCGCGACCCAGCGACCGCCGAGCAGGCCGGCGATCAGGACGTTCATGCCCGAGCCGCGAAAGAGGAGGATGACGCCGCCGTTGGGCGCCAGCAGCGCAGCCAGCACGGCCAGCAGCGCCGCCAGTGCGACCTGGCGCCAGCCGAGCCGGCGCCACGCGCCTGCGATCCAGCGGCCCGAGCGCGTCCACGCGCTGGGTGCGAGCGCGAGCGGCGCGGCCACGTTCACGGCGTCGCCAGCGGCAGCTCGATCATCGCGACGACGCCGCGCGGCTCGTTGACCTGCAGCGTGAGCCGCGCCCCGGCACCGTACATCGAGCGCAGGCGGGCGCGGATGTTGGCGAGGCCGGTGCCGGCACCGAGGCTCGTGCCGAGTCCGCGTCCGGTGTCCGCGACCTGCACGCGCAGCGTCGTCGGGTCGCTCGTCGCGGCGATGCGGATGGAGCCGCCTTCGAGGAGCGGCTGCAGACCGTGCTTGAGCGCGTTCTCGACCAGCGTGATCAGCATCATCGGCGGCACGATGCGATCGCCGAGGGCGGCCGGCACGTCGAAGTCGACCTGCAGGCGCCTGCCCATGCGCACCTGGTGAACGCCGAGGAACGCGCGCACGATCTCGACCTCGCGCTCGAGCGTCGGCCGGTCCTCGCGCAATCGCGGCAGGGCGCTCTCGAGATACCGCAGCAGGTCGGCGAGCATCGCGCGACCGGCGACGCCGTCGGTGCGCAGCAGGCGGCGCACGTTGGCGAGCGAGTTGAACAGGAAGTGCGGTTCGATCTGCGCCTGCAGCAGCTGCAGGCGCCCGGCGGCGAGCTCGCTCTGCAGGCGCAGCCGGTCGACCTCGGCCTGATGAAGCGATTCAGATGCGCGCGAAAAGCCCAGCCGGTATTCGCCGACGATCGCGATCAACATGGCGAGGAAGAGAAGCCACTGCCGGGCGCCGAGGTCCGGCCCCTCGCAGCCGCAGACCGTCGACCACCAGTCGCCGACGAGCCAGCCGATCCAGGCAGCCGCGGCCACCGTCACGACGAGCAGCGGCCAGCGAATCCAGCGGGCGAGCGGCAGCCAGTGCTGCGCGATCGCGACGACCAGGACCATCGGCGCGATTCCTGCGAACCACGGCCACCACAGCTTGTGCACGTTCTCCCATTCCTCGAGGTCGAGCGGGATCTTCAGCAGCCGATCGAGCTCGATCCTGAACAGCGCCGACAGCAACGAGAGGCCGAACGCGAGCAGGACCCAGCGACCGGCGATCTCGATCGCGGACAGACTTCGACGGAAGAGCAGCGGATGCACGGACGATCGCTGGAGAGAGCCTGGGCGCGACTGTGCGTGGACCCTGCACAAAAGTCCATTGCGCTCCGACGAACGCCCGGCTCGAGCGGTGTGAACCCCAACCGGCGCCGATGAACCCTCGATTGCAGCCGACGGACGCTTGCCGCTGGCCCGCAAAGCGGGCGAACGTCGATGGACGCGCGAGGCGACAGCCCTCACACTGCGCGCCGCGCGAATCGGCGCACCGGAGAGAACGAACGATGCACTGCCGACCGTTCCTCGCTGTCGCGGCGCTCGTCGTCTCGTCGAGTCCGGATGTTCGCGCGCAGGACACCGCACCTCCAGCGCACACGCTCGAGAAAGTCGAGGTCACCGGAACGCGGATCCGGCGCGTCGATGCCGAGACCCCGGCACCCGTGCAGGTGGTCACGCGAGAACAGATCGCGCGCTCGGGGGCGGCGTCGCTTCAGGAGGTGCTGCAGAAGCTCCCGGCCAACAACGCCGGAACGTTCAACGAGGGCACGACCGTCGACAGCTACGGCGCGGCGACGGTGTCGCTCCGCGGGCTCGGGCCGGGCTCGACGCTCGTCCTCGTCAACGGCCGCCGCGTCGCGCCGTTCGGCTTCGCCGGGAAGGCGACGTTCGTCGACATCAACCAGATCCCGGTCGGCGCGATCGAGCGCGTCGAGGTGCTGCTCGACGGCGCGTCGGCGATCTACGGGTCGGACGCGATCGCCGGCGTCGTCAACGTCATCCTGCGCAAGAGCTTCAACGGCATCGATGTCGCCGGCGGCCTCGGCACGTCGACCCACGGCGACGCGACCGAGCGGCGCGCGAGCGCGACCTTCGGCTTCGGCAATCGCAGCGCCGACGGCTACAACGTCTTCGCGAACGTCTCGCACGTCGACCAGGATCCCGTCAAGGCCAGCGCGCGCTGGCACACGCAAAGCGCCGACCTGCGCGGTTTCGGCCTGCCCGACTTGCGCTCGACGAACGCGTATCCGGGCAACCTCTACACGATCGACAACCAGACGTTCCTGCAGCCGCTCACGCCGTGCGCGACGCTCGGCGAAGCGACGTCCGCGAACCCGGGCCGCTGCCTCTACGACCAGACGCGCGACTCCGACGCCGTCGTCCGTTCGCGGCGCGACGCGCTCTTCGTCGCCGGCACGGCGGCGCTCGGCAACAGCGGGTTCGAGCTGTTCGGCGACGCGGCGTTCGCTCGCAGCGTCTTCGCCGGCCAGCACTACACGCTCGCGAACACGGGCCAGCTGTTCAACTTCGGCACCCTCGCGCAGCCGTTCATCCGCTTGCCGGTCGGGCATCCGCAGAATCCGACCGGCAACGAGGTCGCGCTGCGCACCCGCTTCGCGGACGAGCCGCTCGTCGTCACGCCGACGACCGACACCCAGCGCATCGTGCTCGGCGCTCGCCGCGGCGACTGGGCCGGCTGGGAGTTCGAGAGCGCGCTGCTGTGGTCGCACTCGCACACGCGAACGACGACGACCGGCGTCATCCGCGATTCAGTGCTCAGCGGCGAGATCCTCGACGCCAACGGCGTGGCGTCGCCGACGTTTCGCTTCGGCGATCCGGCCGCCAACGATCCGGCGCTGATGGCGCGCCTGTATCCGCAGCTGGTTGATCTCGGCCGCTCGTCGACGACGTCGATCGACGCCCGCGGCACGCGCGAGGTCTTCCGCCTTCCCGGCGGCGCGGCCAGCCTCGCGCTCGGCGGCGAGCTGCGCCGCGAGCGGTTCGACATGCTGCCCGATCCGCTCACGGCGGCGGGCGAGATCAGCCAGATCTTCGTCCCGACCGCGTCCGGGACCCGGACGGTGGCATCCGCGTACGCCGAGCTCGCCCTGCCGCTCACGGCGGCGATCGAGGCGTCGCTCGCGGCGCGCTGGGATCACTACAGCGACTTCGGTTCGACCGTCAACCCGAAGGCCGGCATCAAGTGGAAGGCGTCGCCGAACCTCGCGCTGCGCGCGACCTACTCGTCGGCGTTTCGCGCCCCGTCGCTCTCGGAGACGCAGCAGCAGCAGATCCCCGGCTTCGCGATCGTTCGCGATCCGGTGTTGTGCCCGGTGCCGAATCCAGCGAACCCGAACTGCGAGAAGTTCGTTCCGGCGATCTCGAGCGGCAACCCGGTGCTCAAGCCCGAACGGGCGTGGAGCGCGACCGCAGGAATCGTCTTCGAGCCTTGGCGCGACACCTCGTTCACCGTCGACGCGTTCAGCATCCGGCGCCACGACCAGATCGACTTCATCGACCCGGCGTTCCTGCTCGACCACGAAGCCGACTATCCGGGCTACGTCGTCCGCAACCCCGACGGCACGCTCAAGCAGCTGAACGTCCACTACACCAATCTCGCCGAGTCGCGCGTCTGGGGCATCGACGTGAGCGCGCACGCGAGAAAGACGATCGTCGACGTCGGCCGCGTCGGCATCGACGGCAGCTGGGAGTGGCTGCCGCACTACTGGGTCGCGCAGACGCCGCAGTCGCCGCTCGTCGACTGGGCCGGGTTCTACGAGCAGCCGAAGTCGCGTGCGCACATCGCCTTCAGCTTCGATCGCGGCCCGTGGCGGTCGTCGCTGACCTGGAACTACACCGCGGGCTACCAGCGCGCATTCACCGGCTCGGACCCGAGCTGCCCGTACGCGACGACGACACCCTCGCTGTGCAGCATCTCGTCGTGGTCGACATTCGATCTCTTCTTCGGCTACGTCGATCCGAAGTTCGAGATCGGCTTGGTCGTCAACAACATCGGCAACGTCCAGGCGCCGTTCGACGAGCGCTTCGCGCGCAGCTATGCGACCGCGTTCGACCCGGCATACCACAGCGCCATCGGGCGCTTCTTCAGGCTGACGGCCAGGTACGTCTTCCGCTGAGCGCTACATCGCGCGAACCCGTGCCGCATGGGCCTCGCCCACCCGCAGCGTCTCGCTGCGCTGCTCGAGGTTGACGCACAGCCGCCCGTTCAAGTCGCGTGCGATCCCGGCGATCGCGTTTGGCGCCGGCGGCAGGCGCAACGAGCGAGGCGGGTCGGACGTTTCCGACGCTGCGTCCCGGGCGTCGCCGATGGCCGCTGCGGTCGGGCGGGCGTAGCTTGGGCGCGTCCGCCACCTCCGTCTGCGCCGCCGTGAACACGAATGAACGCCTCGCCATGGGCCTCGGGCTCGCGCTCCTCTTCACGTGTGCTGCGCTGGCGCAGACCGTCTCACCTCCCGCCGACGCCGGTGCGCCGCCACCGCCGCGGGTGCGATCGGTCGATGGCATCGAGTACCTGAACGGCGGCGCGGGCGAGGAGGCGCGCGCGGCGATCGACGCTCAGCGCAGCGCGTTCCCGCTGCGCGTCGTCTTCAGCGTCGCGAGCGGCGCCTACGTCGTCGCCGACCGCGTCGACATCAGCGACGCGCAGGGCAAGGTCCTGGGCTTCGATCACGCCGGGCCGATGCTCCTGGTCAAGCTTCCCCCCGGCGACTACACGGTCGACGCCAGCGTCGGCGGCAGGAGCGAGCAGCGCAAGGTTCGCGTGGGAAGGGAGTCGACGACGGTCAACCTGCGCTGGCCGGACGAGGCGAAGCCGCGCTGAGATCCTTCGCTGCGTTCAGGACGACGTCTGGCGCCCAACGTCACTTCGACGTCGGCATCGTGAACTCGGCGCCCTTGGGCGTGCTCTCGGGCCAGCGCTGCATCACCGACTTTTGCCGCGTGTAGAAGCGCACGCCCTCCTCGCCGTAGGCGTGGGTGTCGCCGAACATGCTCGACTTCCAGCCGCCGAAGCCGTGCCAAGCCATCGGGACCGGGATCGGTACGTTGATGCCGACCATGCCGATCTCGACCCGTCGCGCGAACTCGCGCGCGACGTTGCCGTCGCTCGTGAAGCAGGCGACGCCGTTGCCGAACTCGTGCTCGTTGATGAGCCTGAGCGCCGACTCGAAGTCGGCAACGCGGACGCACGAGAGCACGGGGCCGAAGATCTCCTCCTTGTAGATCCTCATCTCCGGCGTGACGTGGTCGAACAGCGTCCCGCCGGTGAAGAACCCCTGCTCGTGGCCCGGCACCGAGAGCTTGCGGCCGTCGGCGGCGAGCGTCGCGCCCTGCTCGACGCCGGACGCGATGTACGACTCGACGCGCGCCTTGGCGTCGGCGGTGACGAGCGGCCCCATCTCGGCGTCGCCGGCCATGCCGTTCTTGACGACGAGCCGGGTCGCGCGCTCGGCGAGCAGGGGCACGATGCGATCGGCGATGTCGCCGACGAGCACCGCGACCGAGACCGCCATGCAGCGCTCGCCCGCCGAGCCGTACGCGGCGCCGACGAGCGCGTCGACCGCCTGCTCGAGGTTGGCGTCGGGCATGACGACCATGTGGTTCTTGGCGCCGCCGAGCGCCTGCACGCGCTTGCCGTGCTTCGCGCCCGTCTCGTAGATGTGGCGCGCGATCGGCGTCGAGCCGACGAAGCTCACCGCCTTGACGTCCTTGTGCGCGAGCAGTGCGTCGACCGCGACCTTGTCGCCCTGGACGACGTTGAAGACGCCCTTCGGCAGGCCGGCGCGCTCGAGCAGCTCGGCCATGAAGATCGACGGCGACGGGTCGCGCTCGCTCGGCTTCAGCACGAACGCGTTGCCGCACGCGATCGCGACCGGGTACATCCACATCGGCACCATCACCGGGAAGTTGAACGGCGTGATGCCGGCGACGACGCCGAGCGGCTGGCGCACCGTCCAGTTGTCGATCCCGGTGGAGACCTGCTCGGTGTAGTCGCCCTTCAGCAGCTGCGGGATGCCGCACGCGAACTCGACGATGTCGATGCCGCGGGTGACCTCGCCCTGGGCGTCGCTGAAGACCTTGCCGTGCTCGGCGGTGATCATGCCGGCGAGCGCATCGCGGTGCTCGTTGAGCAACTGGAGGAACGCCTGCAGGACGCGCGCGCGGCGCAGCGGCGGCAGGTCGCCCCACGCGGGTTGCGCCGCCTTCGCCGACGCGACCGCGGTGTCGACCTCGGCGGCCGAGGCGAGCGCGACGCGGCGCGCGACCGCACCGGTCGCGGGGTTGCTGACCGGTTGCGAGCGGCCGCTCGTGCCGGCGACGCGGCGGCCGCCGACCCAGTGGCCGACCTCGGCCGTGCTCGTGAATTGATCGTTGGCGCCCATGGGGCAATCTCCTCGTGATTTGGCGACGGTCAGCGCCGGCGCGGGTCGGGCGGCGGCACCTCGGGCTCGGGCGGCATTGCGCGCAACGGCAGCGACGGCGTCTTCAGCAGCACCGGATCGGGAGCGTTCCACATCAGCAGCGCGATCTTGTTGACGATGGCGCGCAGCGCCATGACGTCGGCGAGCTGCCACTCGCGCCGGTACGGCTCCTCGCAGCACACCATGCCGTAGGTGCGGTTGTTGAGGACGAACGCGGCGTCGACCATCGAGACGACGTTGTTGGGAACGAGGTAGCGCTCGCGCATGGGCTGCAGCGCCGGGTCGTTCATCGCATCGACGCTCATGTAGATGCCGCTGTCGACGAGGCCGTTGAAGTAGTGCAGGTATTCGTCGCGCCGCAGGCGCCGGTCGGTGCTGGTATCGAAGGCGCCTCCGGGCGTCTTCGACCCGAAGCAGAGCAGCATCAGCTCGTCGCCGCTGTCGTCGAACTTCCACATGCTGACGCGCGCGCAGCGCAGGCGGTCGAGCACGACGTCGAAGACCTCAGACTGCACCTCGGAACGCGACCTGCGCTCCGCATAGAGGTCGGCGAACAGCTTCTGCAGGCGGGCCGAGTCCTCGGCTTGGGGGGTCACGCGCGCCAGTATCCGCCAAGCGCGGCGGCGCCGCGATGGCTATGCTCTCGCCGGCACGCGAGTGAGGGGACCATGCCCAGAGCCGACGTCACGATCGAGAGCCTGCACCGCCGCCAGGCCGACTGCCTGCCCGGCAAGTTCGGCCTCGTCGTGACGCGCATCGCCGAGGGCGCGCTCGACGCCGAGGTCGCGCTCGCGCCGTGGATGCTGGCGCCGAACGGCTACCTCCACGCCGCCAGCGTCCTGCTCCTCGCCGACACCGCCGCCGGCTACGCGAGCTTCGCGCACCTGCCCGACGGCGCGAAGAACTTCACCACGATCGAGTTGAAGAGCAACTTCCTCGGCACCGTGCGCGACGGCACGATCCGCACCGAGTGCCGCGCCGAGCACCTCGGCCGGACGACGCAGGTCTGGTCGTGCGTCGTCTTCGGCGGCGACGGCCGGCGCATCGCGCTCTTTCGCTGCACGCAGCTCGTTTTGTGGTGACCGCGAAGAAACGCCCGCCGCCGTCGCGGCCCAAGCGCGCCGCCGCTGCCGCGGTCGCCCCGCTCGGCGAACGCGAGATCGCCGAGCTGCAGACGCTGCTCGACGGCGTGCCGGCGCCGCTCGAGCCGCTCGACGTCTCGGCGGTCGACGGCTTCCTCTGCGGCGTCCTCGTCCAACCCGAAGCGATCGCGCCGGCACGCTGGCTGCCGTTCCTGACCGACGTCGACGGCCGCGCGCTGCCGCGCGGCTTCGACGCCCAGCGCCTGCATGCGCTCGTGCAGCGTCGCGTCGACGAGCTGCGCCACGCGATCGAGCGCCGCGCGTGGTTCGATCCCTGGGTGTTCGAGACCGACGCCGCCGAGGACGACCTCGCCGACCTCGACGACGACGCCGCCGCCGAGGCCGTCGACGACGACGAGCCGCCGGCCGACGACCACGTCCATCGCGAGGGCACGGCCGCCGCCGCGGTGCTGCCGTGGGTCGCCGGCTGCACGGCAGCGCTCGAGACGTTCCCCGCGCTGCTCGGCAGCGACGACGCGGCGCTGACCGCGCCGCTCGCGCTCCTCTATCGCCACGTCGGCACCGACACGCTCGAGGAAGCCGCTGCGCTCGACGCCGAGATCGAGACGCTGGCGCCGCCGGCCGATCTCGCCGTGGCGGTCGAGGAGCTCGTCCGCGCGACACTGCTGCTCGCCGACGTCGCCGGCCTCGACCGCGCGCGCTGACCGCGCGGCTCAGATCGTCAGCGGGTCGACGTCGATCGCCCAGCGCAGGATGCGCGCACCGGCGTCGCTGCGCGCGAGGTGGAGCGCGTCGAGCCGCGGTCCCCACGCGTGCAGCATCGCCTGCAGCTGCGTTCGCGACGTCGACTCGACGAGCATCTGCATCCGCTCGACGTCGGCGACGCGGGCGACGTCGAGCGGCACCGGCGCGTAGACCATGACGCCTTCGCTCTCGGCGAGCGCCTGCGCTTGGGCGGCCGCCGCGTCGAGGAACGCCCGCGCCGCGTCCGCCGTGCGCGCATCCGCGCGCAGCACCGCCAGATGCGAGTACGGCGGCAGCCCTGCGCTCTCGCGCTCGCGCAGTTGCCCGGCCGCGAACGCGGCGTAGTCGTGGCGCGCGAGCGCCTGGTACAGCGGATGCGCCGGGTGCCACGTCTGCAGCCACATCTCGCTGTCGCTGCGCGCGGCGTCGCGCCCGGCGCGCCCTGCCGCCTGCATCAGCAGGGCGAACAGCCGCTCGGGCGCGCGGAAGTCGCTGCTGAAGAGCGACGTGTCGGGATTGACGGCGGCGACGAGACCGATGCGTCGAAAGTCGTGTCCCTTGGCGACCATCTGCGTGCCGACCAGGATGTCGACGTCGCCGGCGTGGACGGCGCCGAGCGTCGCCTCGAGCGCGCCCTTCCTGCGCACCGAGTCGGCGTCGATGCGTGCGATCCGCGCGCCCGGAACGAGCGCTGCGAGCTGCTCCTCGAGCCGCTCGGTGCCGCGCCCCACGGGAGCGATGTCCGGGTTGCCGCACTCCGGGCAGCGGCGCGGCACGCGCTCGGCGAGGCCGCAGTGGTGACAGCGCAAGGTGCGGTCCTGCTTGTGGAAGACGCGCCATGCGCTGCAGTGCGGACAGCCGCTCAGCCAGCCGCAGTCGCCGCACTGCAGGACGGGTGCATAGCCGCGACGGTTGAGAAAGACCAGGCTCTGCTCGCCGCGCCCGACGCGCTCGTGCAGCGCGGCGACGAGCTGCGGCGCGAGCGCCGGTGGCGGTGCATTGGCAGCGAGCCCGATCGTCGGCCGTGGCAGCCGGCCCATGTCGACGAGCCGCACCGTCGGCCACGACGCCCCGCCGATCCGCTCGGCGAGCGCCAGCCGCGCGTAGCGCTCGGTCGCCGCGCGCTGCCACGTCTCGAGCGAAGGCGTCGCCGATCCGAGCACGACGAGCACGCGCTCGCGGCGGCCACGCCAGACCGCGAGGTCGCGCGCCGAGTAGCGCGCGCCTTCCTGCTGCTTGTACGAAGCGTCGTGCTCCTCGTCGACGACGATCAGCCCGAGCCGTGGCAGCGGTGCGAAGACGGCGAGGCGCGTGCCGAGCACCAGGTCGGCGACGCCGAGCTGCGCGGCGAGCCAGCTGCGCAGCCGTTGCGCCGGCGTCAGCCCGCTGTGCAGCGCGACGATGCGGCGGTTCGCGAAGCGGCGCGAGAAGCGCTCGATCAGCTGCGGCGTCAGATTGATCTCGGGGACGAGGACGAGCACCTGTCTTCCCGCCGCGAGCGCCTGCTCTGCGCTCTGCAGGTAGACCTCGGTCTTGCCGCTGCCGGTGACGCCGTGCAGCAGCGTCGTGCCCGGAGCGTCGCTCGCCATCGCCGCGACGATCGCGTCCCGCGCGGCGGCCTGCTCGGCGGTGAGCACCGGCCCGGTCTCGTTGGCCGGCGTGCCCGCCGCGTCGGCGCGATCGAGCGCACGGCGCATCCGCCGGACGCGGTCGGCGACAGCGTCGCGATCGAGCCGGCGCAGCTCGGGCGGCAGCACCGCGAGCGCGACCTCGCCGACGCTTCGCTGGTAGTACGCGGCCGCGAACTCGACGAGCGCTCGCCAGTCGTCGGCGAGCGGCGGCAGCTCGTCGCAGACCTCCGCGATCGCGCGCAGCTCGTCGGGTGCGTCGCTTGTGGAGCCTTCGCTCCACGTCAGTCCGGCGACTTCGCGGCGGCCGAACGGCACGCGCACGAGAAGTCCGGGTGCGAGCAGGTGCTGACTTCGATAGCTCAGCGCCGGCGCGAGCGCGGCATGGCGTGGTGCGTCGACGAGCACCGGAACGACGCAGTCAGGCATCGCGGCCGGGCGCCCTCCGCGTGTTCTTCACGCACTTCAGGCTCCGTTCAGCTTCGCCCCCTAAGTTCTTGATTAGAGGCGGCTTTTGGTCTTCTCCACCGCGGCTGTGGAAAACTTTGTGGGCAAACGCCCGGCGGCGGCCCCAAACGCTTGTCCTGCCTCGATTCCGGACACGATGCACGCTTTGACAGCAATCTGCGAGCCCCAGCAAAATCAACAACTTAGCGTCTGCCACGGTTTGCATCATGACGCGTTGCAACAGTCGCGTCGCCTTTCGTGACAGGATCAAGTCGTGGGGATAAGTCAACCCCTGAGTGCTCACTCACCCGTACTTCGTCACGCCGCGGGCATCCGTGAACTCGTTCACGCCGGAGCACCGTGGAAGGGCACGGAGGCGCGGTGCACCTCGTCGACGAGCACGGCGACGTGCTCGGGCGGCGCGTGCTGGCTGATGCCGTGGCCGAGGTTGAAGACGTGGCCGTTGCGCGCGCCGTCGCGCTCGTATGCGCCGAAGCTCGCGAGCACGCGCCGGACTTCGCCGCGGATCGCGCCCTCGCCCGCGAAGAGCACCGCCGGATCGAGGTTGCCCTGCAGCGCGACACCGGCGCCGACGCGCCGCCGCGCCTCGCCGAGGTCCTGCGTCCAATCGACGCCGATGACGTCGGCGCCGCTGGCGGCGATCGCTTCGAGCCACGGCCCGCCGCCCTTGGTGAAGACGATGTGCGGCACCCGGCGGCCGTCGGCATCGCGCTTGAGCAGGCCGAGCACCTTCCTCGTGTAGGCGAGGCTGAACGTCTGGTACGCGCCGTCGGCGAGGACCCCGCCCCAGCTGTCGAACACCATCACCGCCTGCGCGCCGGCGTCGATCTGCGCGTTGAGGTACGCCGCGACGGCGTCGGCGTTGACCGCGAGGATGCGGTGCAGCAGGTCGGGCCGCTCGTAGAGCATCGTCTTGACGATGCGGTAGTCGTCCGAGCCCTGGCCCTCGACCATGTAGCACGCGAGGGTCCACGGGCTGCCGGCGAAGCCGATCAGCGGCACGCGCCCGGCGAGGGCGCGGCGGATCGCGGCGACCGCGTCGAAGACGTAGCGCAGCTTCGCGAGATCGGGAACGGCGAGCCGCGCGATCGCCGTCTCGTTGCGCAGCGGCGCCGCGAAGCGCGGGCCTTCGCCTTCGGCGAACGAGAGGCCGAGCCCCATCGCGTCGGGCACCGTGAGGATGTCGCTGAAGAGGATCGCGGCGTCGAGCGCGAAGCGCTCGAGCGGCTGCAGCGTCACTTCGGTCGCGAAGTCGGGGCTCGTCGCGAGCCCCATGAAGCTGCCGGCACGTGCGCGCGTCGCGCGGTATTCGGGAAGGTAGCGGCCAGCCTGGCGCATCAGCCACACCGGCGTCGTCGCGGTCGGCTCCGAGAGGCAGGCGCGCAGGAAGGTGTCGTTGGCGAGCGGCGCTGGCATCGCCGGATTGTCGCCGCCGCGGGGACCCATAATTGCCGCGGCCACTTCGCACCGATCCGACCCAATGCTCGCCAACGACGTCTTGCACACGGTCGGCAACACGCCGCACATCCGCATCAACCGGCTGTTCGGGTCCGGCCACAGCGTCTACATCAAGTGCGAGCGCGCCAATCCCGGCGGCTCGATCAAGGACCGCATCGCCGTCTCGATGGTCGAGGCGGCGGAAGCGTCGGGGGCGCTGCGGCCGGGCGCGACGATCGTCGAGCCGACCTCGGGCAACACCGGCGTCGGCCTCGCGATGGTCGCCGCGGTGAAAGGCTACAGGCTCGTCCTCGTCATGCCCGACAGCATGAGCGTCGAGCGGCGCCGCTTGATGACCGCGTACGGAGCGACGTTCGTGCTGACGCCGCGCGAGAAGGGCATGAACGGCTCGATCGCGAAGGCGCAGGAGATCGTCGCCTCGACGCCGGGTGCGTGGATGCCGCAGCAGTTCGACAACCCGGCCAACATCGACGTCCACGTCCGCACGACCGCCCAGGAGATCGCCGCCGACTTCCCGAGCGGCGTCGACGCGCTCATCACCGGCGTCGGCACCGGCGGCCACATCACGGGCTGCGCGCAGGTGCTGAAGCAGCTGTGGTCGAAGCTCAAGGTGTACGCGGTCGAGCCGGCCGCTTCTCCTGTCATCAGCGGCGGCAAGCCGAGCCCGCACCCGATCCAGGGCATCGGCGCCGGCTTCATCCCGAAGAACCTGCACGTCGAGCTGCTCGACGGCGTCATCCAGGTCGACGCCGAGGCGGCGCGCGAGATGGCGCGGCGCTCGGCGCGCGAGGAAGGTCTGCTGGTCGGCATCTCGTCGGGAGCGACGCTCGCCGCGATCGCGCAGAAGCTGCCCGAGATCGCGCCCGGCTCGACGGTGCTCGGCTTCAACTACGACACCGGCGAGCGCTATCTCTCGATCGAAGGCTTCCTCCCGGAATGAAGCCGCAACGGATGTCGCCGCGATGAAGCCGCGCATCCTCATCGTCGAGGACGAGCCCGGCATTGCCGACACGCTGCAGTACGCGCTGCGCACCGAAGGCTTCGAGCCGCACTGGTGCGCGACCGGCGAGGACGCGCTCGCGAACGCGCGCGCCGCGCCGCCGGCGCTCGTCGTTCTCGACGTCGGGCTGCCCGACGTCAGCGGCTTCGAGGTCTTTCGCCGCCTGCGCGAGACGAGCGACGTGCCGGTCGTGTTCCTCACCGCGCGCAGCGACGAGATCGACCGTGTCGTCGGCCTCGAGCTCGGCGCCGACGACTACGTCGCCAAGCCGTTCTCGCCGCGCGAGCTCGTCGCCCGCGTCCGCGGCATCCTGCGCCGCGCCGGCCGGGGCAGCGCGCCCGCAGGCGCGCCGGCGACGGCAGCGACGACGATCGCGAGCGGCCCGATCGTCGTCGACGAAGGCCGCATGCAGGTGCGCTACTACGGGCGCACGCTCGAGCTCTCGCGCTACGAGTACGGCCTGCTGAAGACGCTCGCCTCGCGGCCGGGCCACGTCTTCACCCGCGAGGCGCTGCTCGACCGCGTCTGGGGCGACGACAGCGAGAGCATGGACCGGACCGTCGACGCGCACGTCAAGACGCTGCGCGCCAAGATGAAGGCGGTCGCGCCCGGCATCGATCCGATCCGCACGCTGCGCGGCAGCGGCTATGCGCTCGCCGAGGACCTGCCGGAGGCGCCGGCGTGACGACGACAGGAGGCGTTCGATGACGACGACGATGACCCGACGAGCCTGCTGCAGCTTCGTCCTCGCGATCGCGCTGCACGCGACCGCGTGGGCGCAAACCGCGTCGCCGCCACCGCCGATGACCTTCGCCGTGCTGTCGCTCGTCGGCGATCAGTTCACGGTCGTCACCCGCCGCGACGAGGTCGGCTCGCGGCTCGACCAGAACAGTCGCCGCAGCTACCCGATCGACAGCCCCGTGCTCGACGAGTACGCGCTCGACGCCGCCGAGAAGACCATCGGCAAGCTGAAGCCGGGCGTCGCGGTGGTGCGCTTCTCGATCCGCGATCCGCGGCTGTTCGAGCTGCAGGACAAGCTCCTCTCCGACAGCGGGGCCTCGCACGGGCTGCGCGAGGCACTCGCCAAGCTGGCGCGCGAGCACCAGGCGAGCCGGCTTGTCATCGTCACGAAGTGGCGCGACGAGGCGCAGTTCAAGACGCGCACGCATCAGACCGGCGCGGGCAGGATCAGCGGCCTCGGCTTCTATCTCGATCCGAACGCGCGCATGGAACGGCTCGAGAGCGGCGAAGAGACCTTCGGCTTCCTCGCTCCGTATGCGTACGTGAACGTCGCGCTGCTCGACGTCGCGACGATGGCGGTGATCCGCTCGGCGCCGGTGCGCGAGTCGGTGATGAGCCTGCCGGTCGCCTCCAAGGGCGTCGTGCTCGCCTGGGACGCGCTCACGGTCGAGCAGAAGATGACTGCGCTCGAGCGCAACGTGCGCAGCGCCGTCGAGACCGGAACGACCGCCGTCCTTGCCGACTGACCGGCGGGCCGGGCGCCGCGGTGAGCGCGCTGCCGCGATGACCAAGCGCACCCGCATCTTCATCGGCATCCTCGTCGCCTACGCGCTCGGCGTCGCGTTCCTGATGTTTCGCCAGCTCCAGGACATCGACCCGCGCTATCGCGAGTCGGCCGAGGACTCGCTGGTCGAGACCGCGCAGCTGATGGCGTCGCTGGTCGAGAACGCGTCGCCCGACGGCACGCTGCACGTCGACGCGCTCGCGCCGGTCTTTCGCACCGTCTACGCGCGCCGCTTCGTCGCCGACATCTACGGCATCGAGAAGACCCGCGTCGAGCTGCGCATGACGGTCGTCGACCGGCAGGGGACCGTCGTGTTCGACTCGCGCGCGCTGCCGGGCGCCGCCGGCGCCGCCGGCGCCGCGTCGGCGCCGCAGATCGGCGCCGACCACTCGCGCTGGCACGACGTCCATCTCGCGCTGCGCGGCCGCTACGGCGCGCGCACGACCGCCGACGTCGAGAACGATCCGCGGACGTCGGTGATGTACGTCGCGGCGCCGATCTACGACACGACTGCCGGTGGTGCCGGCGGCGAGATCATCGGCGCCGTCAGCGTCGGCAAGCCCGTGCAGAGCTTCGGCCAGTACGTCGAGGCGGCGCGCCGCAAGACGCTGCAGCTCGGCGCGACGTCGGTCGTCGCCGTGCTGCTCCTCGTCGTCATCCTCTCGGTCTGGCTGGTGCGGCCGTTCGGCCTCATCTCGGACTACGTCCAGTACGTCAAGGCGCAGCGCTCGTTCAGCCTGCCGCGGCTCGGCCGGCGCGCGCTCGGCGCGTTCGGCGCCGCCTACGACGAGATGCGCGACGCGCTCGCCGGCCGCAACTTCGTCGCCGACTACGTGCAGACGATGACGCACGAGGTGAAGGGGCCGCTGTCGGCGATCCGCGGCGCCGCCGAGCTGCTGCAGGAGCCGATGCCCGACGCCGACCGGGCGCGCTTCGTCGCCAACATCGCGCGCGAGACGCAGCGCATCCAGGAGCTCGTCGACCGGATGATGGAGCTGACGGCGCTCGAGTCGCGGCGCAGCCTCGACCGTCGCGAGCCGGTGGCGCTGCGCGCGCTCGCCGCAGAGGTCGCGGCGAGCATGGCGCCGGCGGCGCTCGCACGCGGCGTCACGGTCGAGCTGCTCGAGGGAGAAGCCGACGCCGTCGTCGCCGGCGACGCGTTCCTGCTGCAGCGCGCGCTCGCCAATCTGGTCGACAACGCGATCGACTTCTCGCCGGCGGGCGGCCGCGTGACGATCGCGGTCGCGGCGCACGCGCGCAGCGCCGACCTCGTCGTCCGCGACCAGGGGCCCGGCATCCCCGAGTTCGCCGAAGGCAAGGTGTTCGAGAAGTTCTATTCGCTGGCGCGGCCGACGACCGCGAAGAAGAGCACCGGCCTCGGCCTGTCGTTCGTCAAGGAGATCATGGAGCTGCACCGCGGCCGCGCGACGCTGAAGAACGCGCCGTCCGGCGGCGCGGTCGCGACGCTGTCGCTGCCGACGTCGGAGCGCGCCGGCTAGCGGCGTGGCGGCGACGCTCGCGCGCTAGCGCTTGTTGGCGAGCGCGAGCAGAAGGTCGGCGTGGCACGGCCCGTTGACGGCGCACCAGCACGCGAGATTCCTGCCGGCGAGCGCGCTGCGCAGTGCATCGCGCGACGGCGGCTCGGCGCCGCCGGGTGCGGCGATCTCGCCACGCATCCAGCGGCCGTGCTGGGCGACGGCGATCGCGGCGCTGCCGCAGTCGGCCACCGTGAACGGGTTGCCCCAGCGCGTCGTGCGATCGACCTTCACGGTGTTGGCCGGCATCTTCCAGCCGGCGCTGCGCTTGAGCTGGACGCGTTGCGGCAGGCCGGCACGCGCGCCGGCATTCGCCGGCGTGGTCACCGCGCCACCGCCCGCGCGGCGAGCGCGCTCCTCGTGTAGTCGAGCACGGCGTCGACGAGCTCGAGCAGGTCGCGCTGCAGCTTCGCGAAGTTCGCGTTCTTCGTTCGCGACGCCTCGTCCATGTAGAGGCGCTTGTTGATCTCGAGTTGCAGGCTCATGCGACCCTCCGCCGGGTTGGAATAGGCGCGAACGAGCTCGACGCCCTTGTACGGATCGTTGACGCGAACGTCGTAGCCCATGCCCGCGAGCGTGCCGCGGACGAGCTCGGTGAAGTCGGCGTCGCAGGTCGTGCCGTCGCGGTCGCCGACGACGAAGTCGGCGCGCGCGCGCCCGGCGCCGCCTTCGCCCTGCACGCCGCCGACGGCGTTCATCGAATGGCAGTTGATGTGCCAGCTCGTGCCGAAGCGCGCGTGCGTCGCCGCGATGCGCTCGCGCACGGCGGCGTGGTACGGACGGTGGAAGCGTTCGATGCGCCGCTGCACTTCGTCGACCGCGAGCTTGCGCCCGTAGATGACGCGACCGTCGTCGAGCGTTCGCCACACCAGCGCCTTGCCGAGTCGCGCCTTGCCGCTCGGCACGTGCTCGCCGGGCCAGCGCTCGCCCTCGAGCAGCGCGAGGTCGATGTCGCCCGGGTGGCGGTTGAGGTCGATGTACGTGCGCGGCGCGCATGCGGCGACGAGGCCGACGCCGCGCTCGGTCGCAGGCAGGTAGAGCTCGTCGACGAAGCAGTCCTCGCCGTCGCGCAGGTCGAACTCGCCGAGCAGCGAGCCGAAGTCGTCCGGGAAGTCGAAGCCCGAATGCGGCGAGTCGAGAAAGAGCGGCTGCACGGGCGCATCGGGACCGTGGCTCGTGAACGCGGGAACGGAGCTGGCGGCGCGCATGGAGCTCAGGATAGCGCCGAGGCTTCGACGTGCGTGGGGTAGCATCGTCGGGCTCAACAGGAGACCCCGCGATGCTTCGTTTTCTCCAGGTCCGGTCGCTCGGGCGCCTCGCTCTCGCGCTGCTTGCGTCGCTCGGCATCGTCGCCTTGCCCGGCTGCGGCTACAACGAGTTCCAGAGCCTCGACGAGCAGGTGACCGCGGCGTGGGCCGAGGTGCTCAGCCAGTACCAACGGCGCTCCGACCTGATCCCGAACATCGTCGCGACGGTCAAGGGCGAGGCCAACTTCGAGCAGGAAACGCTGACCAAGGTGATCGAGGCGCGCGCGAAGGCGACGTCGATCCAGGCGACTCCCGAGCTCGTCAACGACCCGGCGGCGTTCAACAAGTTCCAGCAGGCGCAGGGCGAGCTGAGCAGCGCGCTCAGCCGTCTGCTCGTGGTCACCGAGAACTACCCGAACCTGAAGGCGAACCAGGCGTTCCAGGACCTGCGTGTCCAGCTCGAGGGCACCGAGAACCGCATCACCGTTGCGCGCAACAAGTTCATCGCTGCGGTGCAGGCGTACAACACCAAGGTGCGCAGCGTGCCGACCAACTTCACCGCGATGATCTTCGGCTACAAGACCAAGCCGAGCTTCACCGTCGCCAACGAGGCGCAGATCTCGGTGCCTCCGGCGGTGAGCTTCGAGAAGCCGGCGTCGCGCTGACGTCGAAGGCGGCGCCGATGCGCGCGCTCCTCGCCGCGGCGGCGATCTTCGCCGCGCTCGTCCTCAGCGTCGCGCACGCCGAGGACCTCGTCCCGGTGCCGGTCCTCACCGGCCGCGTCATCGACCAGACGTCGACGCTGACGGCGGCGCAGGCGCAGGCGCTCTCCGACAAGCTCGCCGCGATCGAGCGCGAGCGCGGCACGCAGATCGTCGTCCTGATCGTGCCGACGGCGCGGCCGGAGGACATCTTCTCGTTCGCGCAGCGCGTCGCGTCGTCGTGGCGGATCGGCCGCAAGGAGGGCGGCGACGGGCTCGTGATCACCGTCGCGAAGAACGAGCACGACGTCGACATCCGGGTCGCCGCCGCACTGCAGGGCGCGATCCCGGACGCACTCGCGGGGCGCATCATCCGCGAGCAGATCTTCCCCGCGTTTCGCAACGGCGACTACGCCGGCGGCCTCAACGCCGCGGTCGACCGCATCGCCGCGCTCGTCGCCGGCGAGAAGCTGCCGCCGCCGCAGCAGCAGGCGCAACCGCCGGCGGCGCGCACGCGCGGCATCGGCGGCTTCGACTGGACGCAGCTCGCCCTCTTCGCCTTCTTCCTTGTTCCGCTCGCCGGCCGCGTGCTGCGCGGCGTTCTCGGCCGCCCGCTCGGCGCGCTCGCGACCGGCGGCGTCGTCGGCGCGATCGCGTGGTGGTTCACCGCGAGCGTGTTGATCGCGGCGGCCGCCGGGGTCTTCGCGCTGATCTACGCGATCGTCACCGGCTTCGGCGGCGGCGGTGGCCGCCGCGGCGGCTTCGGCGGGCCGGTGATCTTCCCTGGCGGCTTCGGCGGTGGCGGTTTCGGCGGCGGCGGTTTCGGCGGCGGCGGCGGCGGCTTCGGAGGAGGCGGCGGCGGCTTCAGCTCCGGGGGCGGCGGCAACTTCGACGGCGGCGGCGCGTCGGGGCGGTGGTGATGGCGCACTGGACGCTGCGGCTTCTCCGCCACCGCATGCTCGACGAGGGCGACGCGCGGCGAGCGCTCTCGAAGGAGGCGCTCGGGCGCATCGAGGCCCGCGTCGCCGCGAGCGAGAAGCGGCACAGCGGCGAGATCCGCGTCGTCGTCGAGGCCGGGCTGCCGCTCAGCTATCTGCGCCGCGGCGCCAGCCCGCGCGAGCGCGCGATCGCGCTGTTCGGCAAGTTCGGCGTCTGGGACACCGAGCGCAACAACGGCGTCCTGATCTACCTCCTGCTCGCCGAACGCGCGATCGAGATCGTCGCCGACCGCGGCGTCGATCGCCACGTCGGTGCCGCCGAATGGGCGCGCATCGCCGCGGCGATGCAGGGCGCGTTCCAGAACGGCGACTTCGAGGGCGGCATCCTGCGTGCGATCGACGAGGTCGACGCGCTGCTCGTCCGCCACTTCGCCGCGCAGCCGGGCGACGGCGACGTCAACGAGCTGCCCGACGCACCGCTCGTGCAGTAGCGCGCCGCGCGGTCGTCAGCGCTCGTCGCTGAACGCGCTCGCGTCCTCGCTCTGCATCGCCATCCAGGCGCTGACGGCGGCGCGGCCGGCGGCGTCGAGGTGCAGGCCGAGCTTGGTGCGCCGCCAGAGGACGTCGTCGCCGCTCCTTGCCCACTCGTGCTCGCGCAGGTGCGCGAGCTCGCCGGCGAAGACGCCGGGAGCGATCTCGACGCCGAGGCCGCGCGCGAGCATCGGCACCGCGCGCGTTCCGTAGCAGCGCGCGAGCCTGCGCACGAGCGCGGCGTCGAGCTGCGGGTTGCGTTCGCGCAGCGAATCGACGAAGCGCTCGAACGTCGCCTCGACTGCGTTCGCCGGCGGCGCGCCGTCGCCGAGGTGGGCGCGCAGGTCGCCGCCGGGCAGCGGCGCGGTCGCGGTCCACGCCGGACCGAGCTCGACCTCGCGGAGCGCCGGGCCGAGCAGCGCGACCGCGTCTTCGGCGAGCTTGCGAAACGTCGTGATCTTGCCGCCCCAGACCGAGAGCAGCGGCGCGCCGCCATCGCGGTCGAGCTCGAGCCGGTAGTCGCGCGTCACCGCCGCCGGGTTGCCTTCCTCGTCGTCGAGCAGCGGCCGCACGCCGCTGTAGGTCCAGACGACGTCGCCGGGCACGATCGCGCGCGCGAAGTAGCGGCTCGCCTGCGCGCACAGGTACTCGATCTCGCTCGCGTCGGCGCGCGCTGCGCCGATCGCGCCGGGGTGGTCGACCTCGGTCGTGCCGATCAGCGTGAAGTCGCGTTCGTAGGGAATCGCGAAGATGATGCGGCCGTCGGCATTCTGGAAGATGTACGCGAGCTCGTGGTCGAACAGCCTCTTGACGACGATGTGGCTGCCCTTGACGAGGCGCAGCTGGACGCGGTCGGCGACGTGCGCGTGCGCGGTCAGGAACTCGCCCGCCCACGGCCCGGCGGCGTTGACGAGGCTCCTCGCCGCCACCTGCAGCGTGCCGCCACGCGCCGATTGCAGCCGCACCTGCCAGTGGTCGGTGCCGCGGACGGCGTCGACGCACGCGGTGCGCGTCAGCACGGTCGCGCCGCGCTCGGCGGCGTCGACGGCGCACAGCGCGACCAGCCGCGCGTCGTCGACCCAGCCGTCGGAGTAGACGAAGCCCTTGGTGAACTCGCGCTTCAGCGGCGCGCCGGCGACGTGCGCGTGCAGGTCGACCGTGCGCGAGCCGCTCAGCACCTCGCGGCGCGCCAGGTGGTCGTAGAGGAAGAGTCCGATCCGGATCATCCAGACCGGCCGCATCGACGGGTCGTGCGGCATCACGAACGAGAGCGGCCGCATGATGTGCGGGTTCGCCTTCAGCAGCACCTCGCGCTCGGCGAGCGCCTTGCGCACCAGGCCGAAGTCGTAGTACTCGAGGTAGCGAAGGCCGCCATGGATCAGCTTGGTCGAGGCGCCCGACGTGTGCGCGGCGAGGTCGTCCTGCTCGCACAGCAGGACGCGCGCGCCGCGGCCGGCGAGGTCGCGCGCGATGCCGACGCCGTTGATGCCGCCGCCGACGACGAGGACGTCGACCTCGCGCCGCGCTGCGGTCGGGATGCGGTCGGCGTCGTCCTGCGGCATCGCGACTATTCTTGCATCGGCCGACGAGGAGGAGCCACCGATGCCTGAACGTCCCCAGCACCTGCTCGCGCTCGACCAGGGCACGTCGAGCTCGCGCGCGATCGTCTTCGACGCGCGCGGCCAGATCGTCGCGCTCGCGCAGCGCGAGTTCCGCCAGATCTTTCCGCAGCCCGGCTGGGTCGAGCACGATCCGAAGGAGATCTGGATCTCGCAGCTCGCGACCGCGCGCGAGGCGATCGCCAAGGCAGGCCTCGCGGCGACCGGCATCGCCGCCATCGGCATCACCAACCAGCGCGAGACGACGGTGGTCTGGAACCGCGCGACCGGCGAGCCGATCGCCAACGCGATCGTCTGGCAGGACCGGCGCACCGCCGCCGCGTGCGAGGCGCTGAAGCAGCCCGGCCTCGAGACGCTCGTGCGCGAGCGCACCGGGCTCGTCATCGACGCGTACTTCTCGGGCACCAAGCTCGCCTGGCTGCTCGACCAGGTGCCCGGCGCGCGCGCCGCCGCCGAGCGCGGCGAGCTCGCCTTCGGCACCGTCGACAGCTGGCTGCTGTGGCTGCTGAGCGGCGGCGCGAACCCGGCGACGCGCGCCGACGCCGTGCACGCGACCGACGCCAGCAATGCGTCGCGCACGATGCTCTACGACGTGCCGCGCGGGCAGTGGAGCGACGAGTTGCTCGCCGCGCTCGACGTGCCTCGCGCGGTGCTGCCCGAGGTGCACGCGTCGAGCCACGTCTTCGGCCGGACGAGCGCCGAAACGTTCGGCGCGCCGATCGCGATCGGCGGCGTTGCCGGCGACCAGCAGAGCGCGCTCTTCGGCCAGGCGTGCTTCCGTCCCGGCCAGGTCAAGAACACCTACGGCACCGGCTGCTTCATGCTGATGAACACCGGCAGCCGCTTCGAGCCGTCGGCGAACGGCCTGATCGCGACGAGCGCCGCGCAGCCCGGCTCGGCGCGGCAGTTCGCGCGCGAGGGCAGCGTCTTCATCGGCGGCGCCGTCGTGCAGTGGCTGCGCGACGGCCTGAAGGCGATCCGCTCGAGCAGCGAGGTGCAGCAGCTCGCCGCCAGCGTTCCCGACAACGGCGGCGTGATGTTCGTGCCGGCGTTCACCGGGCTCGGCGCGCCGCACTGGAACCCGGACGCGCGCGGCACGATCGTGGGGCTCACGCGCGGCTCGACGATCGCGCACGTCGCGCGCGCCGCGCTCGAGTCGATCGCGTTCCAGAGCGCGGCGCTGCTCGACGCGATGAGCCGCGACATCGTCGCCGCCGGCGGCTCGCCCGTCGCCGAGCTGCGCGTCGACGGCGGCGCGTCGGTGAACGACCTGCTGATGCAGTTCCAGGCCGACCTGCTCGGCATTCCGGTCGTGCGGCCGAAGGTCGTCGAGACGACCGCGCTCGGCGCCGCCTACCTGGCCGGCCTCGCCTGCGGCGTCTGGACCGGCACCGACGAGCTCGCGGCGCAGTGGCAGGTCGAGCGCACGTTCCATCCGACGATGGCGCGCGAGCGCGCCAGCGAGCTGATGCGGCACTGGGAGCACGCGATCGCGCAAACCGTCGCGTGATCGGCGTCGGCGCACCCGTTCGCGCCGGCGGCGCTCGGTAACATCGAGCCATGTCGTGCATCCGCTCCTGGCTCGTCGCCGCGCTGCTCGCGGTCGCCATGGGCCACGCGGCCGCGGCGAGCGCAGCATCGACGAGCGTCTACCTCGAAGAGCTGACGTGGACCGAGCTGCGCGACGCGATCGCCGCCGGCACGACGACGGTGATCGTGCCGGTCGGCGGCACCGAGCAGAGCGGTCCGCACATCGTCCTCGGCAAGCACAACGTGCGCGCGAGGGTCCTTGCCGGGCGCATCGCGCAAGGGCTCGGCAACGCGCTCGTCGCGCCGGTGATCGCGTACGTCCCCGAGGGCAGCATCGATCCGCCGGCGGGGCACATGCGCTTTCCCGGCACCATCAGCGTTCCCGAGGGCGCGTTCGAGGCGACGCTCGAGGCGGCGGCGCGGAGCTTTCGGCGCGCCGGCTTTCGCGACATCGTCCTGATCGGCGACCACGGCGGCTACCAGAAGAGCCTCGCCAAGGTCGCCGACAAGCTCGACCGCGAGTGGGCGAAACAGGCCTCGCCCGTGCGCGTCCACGCGGTCGAGGCGTACTACCGCGCCTCGGTGCCCGAGTTCGCGGCGCTGCTGAAGAAGCAGGGCCTCGCCGACGCCGACATCGGCGTTCACGCCGGCGCCGCCGACACCGCGCTCGCGCTCGCCGTCGACCCGCAGCTCGTGCGCAGCGCACGCCTGCACGACGGCACTGCGCTCGGCGCCGCCGAAGGCGTGACCGGCGACCCGCGACGGGCGAGCGCGGCGCTCGGCAACGCCGGCCTCGACCTCATCGTCGCGCGCACGCGCGACGCGATCGCGCGCGAGGTCGCCCGGCGTTGACGACACGTCGTCCGATCGGCGCCGGCGGCGTTGACGAGATGCCGACTTTCATGGAGATCCTCTTGAACCCGATGACCACCTCAACGCTTCGCGCCGCCTCGGCCGCCGCCTGGCTCGCCCTCGTGGCGCTGATCGCGGCGGCGCAACCCGCATCGCGGCCGGCAGCGTCGGCGGCCGCCGCCAGCGCAGCTCAGGGTGGCGCAGTGACGACGGTGCCCGGCATGCCGCCGGTTGCCGACCGCACCAACCTCTACAGCGAGACCGGCGCGGGCAAGATGAGCGACGCCGTGCAAGGCGCGCTCGCCCGCGTCTACGTCCCGCACCTGCAGTCGAACGACGTCTGGGTGATCGATCCCGCGACGCTCAAGGTTGTCGACAAGTTCCGCGTCGGCCTCAACCCGCAGCACGTCGTGCCGTCGTGGGACCTGAAGACGCTCTGGGTCGCCAACAACGCCGAGAACACGACCAAGGGCAGCCTCACGCCGATCGACCCGACGACCGGCAAGCCCGGCAAGCCCATCGCCGTCGACGACCCCTACAACATGTACTTCACGCCCGACGGCAAGGAGGCGATCGTCGTCGCCGAGGCGTACAAGCGGCTCGACTTCCGCGACCCGAAGACGATGGCGCTGAAGTCTTCGCTGCCGACGCCGCAGTGCGCCGGCATCAACCACGCCGACTTCTCGATCGACGGGCGCTTTGCGATCTTCACGTGCGAGTTCGGCGGCATGCTCGCCAAGATCGACCTCGTCGAGCGCAAGGTGCTCGGCTACCTGAAGCTGTCGAAGGGCAAGATGCCGCAGGACATCCGCGTCTCGCCCGACGGCTCGACGTTCTACGTCGCCGACATGATGGCCGACGGCATCTTCGTCGTCGACGGCGCGACGTTCCGCGAGATCGGCTTCGTCGAGACCGGCAAGGGCACGCACGGCCTCTACCCGAGCCGCGACGGCAGGAAGCTCTACATCGCCAACCGCGGCTCGAACAAGATCCACGGCAAGGAGCGCGGCCCGGGCAGCGTCTCGGTGCTCGACTTCGCGACGCGCAAGGTCGAGGCGAACTGGCCGATCCCGGGCGGCGGCAGCCCCGACATGGGCAACGTCAGCGCCGACGGCAAGCAGCTCTGGCTGTCGGGCCGCTACGACAACGTCGTCTACGTCTTCGACACGACGACCGGCGCGGTGAGCGTGATTCCGGTCGGCAAGGAGCCGCACGGGCTCGCCGTGTGGCCGCAGCCCGGGCGCTATTCGCTCGGGCACACGGGCAACATGCGCTGACGGCGCGCGGCGGCGCGTCAGCCGCCGTCGAGCGGGCCGAGCTCGTGCTCGAGATGCGCGACCGCGGCCGGATGTGCCCAGCCGTGCGTGCGCCAGGCGCTGCGCGCGGCGGCCACGGCGCGCTCGGGATCGAGATCCGGATCGAGGCGCGCGCGGGCGCCGACGTAGCGGTCGATCCACGCCGGCGCGTCTGCTGCGTCGCCGGGCGCGACGCGGGCAGCGAGCAGATCGGCCTCGATCGATTCGTTCATGGCGCCGCGGGGTGGGGCTGGAGTATTCGGCATTCCCGACAGCGTTTGGCGGCGAAAGAGAGCCACATCCGTGCGATTCACGGCGAAAATCGCAGCGTGGACAAGATCGACAGAGAAATCATCCGCGTCCTCCAGGTCGACGGCCGCTGCTCGTTCACCGACTTCGGCGCCGCGGTGCACCTGAGCGCGAACGCCGCCGCCGAGCGCGTGCGGCGTCTCCTCGAGAGCGGCGCGATCGCCGGCATCCACGCGGTCGTCGATCCGGCCGCGATCGGCCTCACGATCGAAGCGCAGATCGACGTCAAGCTGCGGCCGACGACCTCCGCCGAAGCGTTCGAGCGCGCGATCCGCGACGTGCCGCAGGTCTCGGCTGCGACGCTCGTCACCGGGTCGTTCGACTACGCGCTGCGCGTCGCGTGCAGCGACGGCGCCGACCTCGCCGCGGTCACCGAGGCGATTCGCGAGCGCGCCGGAGCGCAGGAGACGTACAGCAGGATCATCCTGCGCGAGCTGCACTTCGGCCGCGGCGCGCCGAAGCGATCCGCGCGCGCGAGCAAAAGGCGCCGCTGAGCGCCGCTATCAGCGATCGAGCGCGGCGAGCGCGGCGATCGCGGCGTCGACGCCGCCGCTGCCGAACGCGATGCCTTGCGCGCGCATTCCCGCCTCGACGCCGGCGAGCGCGCCGAGCACCATCGCCTCGTTGACGTCGCCGAGGTGGCCGATGCGAAAGACGCGGCCATGCAGCGGTCCGAGGCCGCCGGCGATCGAGACCTGGAAGCGTTGGCGAGTGACTGCGCGCAGCTCCTCGGGATCGATGCCGGCGCCGACCTCGATCGCGGTCACCGACACCGAGCGCGCCGCCGGCACCTTGGTGAAGAAGCCGATCGCGCCGCCGTCCGACCAGCGCGCGACCGCGGCGTGCACCGCGCCGGCAAGGCGCGCGTGGCGCGCGTGCACGGCGGCGAGCCCTTCGGCGGCGATCAGGCCGAGCGCGGCGTCGAGGCCGGCGATCAATGCGAGCGGCGGCGTGCCGCAGAACTTGCGGTAGGAGAACTCGCTCCTGCGCCGTTGCCAGTCCCAGTAGAAGCGCGGCACCCGGTTGTTCGCGGCGGCGTCGAGCGCGCGCGCGTTGGCGGCGACGATCGCGAGGCCCGGGTGCACCATCAGTCCCTTCTGCGACGCCGCGATCGCGACGTCGGCGCCGAGCGCGTCCATCGCGAACGGCGACGCGGCGAGCGACGCGACGACGTCGACGACGAAGAGCGCAGGATGCCGGGCGGCGTCGATCGCACGCCGGATCGCGGCGACGTCGGACGTCGTTCCGCTCGCGGTGTCGGTGTGGACGACGAAGACGGCGGCGATGCGGTGGTCGCGGTCGTCGCGCAGCGCCGCCTCGACCGCCGCCGGGTCGATCGGATGGCCTTCGCGGTACGGCGTCCTGAGCGCGACGCCGCCGAACGCGGCGACCTGTTCGGCCCAGCTGTCGGAGAAGTGGCCGGTGCCGGGGATCAGCACGGCGACGCCGGGCGCGACGAGGTTGGCGATCACCGCCTCCCAGCCGCCGTGGCCGTTCGCCGCATAGAAGAAGACCTCGGCCGCCGTCGTGCCGAGGAGCTCCTTCATGCCGCTCTCGCACGCCGCGATGAGCTCGCCGAGGCGGGGATCGGCGAGGTCGGTCGGCTGGCGCGACATCGCGTGGACGACGGCGTCGGGGACGTGCGTCGGCCCCGGCGAATGCAGCAGGCGGACGCCGGGGATCCGGGAAGCGGGCATGGCGACGATCGTAGCGGCGGCGAGGAGTAGATTCGTCACCGGCAGCGCGCCACGGTTCGGCGCGCGCCGCAACGAATGCACGATCCCGTCCCGTTCGTCCCCGTCCGCGGCCTCCACCACTTCGCCTGGCGCTGCCGCGATTGCGAGGAGACGCGGCGCTTCTACGAAGACGTGCTCGGCCTGCCGCTCGTCCACGTCATCCGCGCCGACACCGTGCCGAGCACGGGCGAGCAGTGCCCCTACGTGCACATCTTCTTTCGCATGGCCGACGGCTCGCACCTCGCCTTCTTCGACCTCGGCGACGACCAGGCGGCCGCGCCGTCGCCGAACACGCCGGCCTGGGTCAACCACATCGCGCTGCGCGTCGACTCGGTCGCGGCGCTGCGCGACGCCAAGGCGCGGCTCGAGGCGGCCGGTGTCGAGGTGCTCGGCATCACCGACCACGGCATCATCGAGTCGATCTACTTCTTCGATCCCAACGGGCTGCGCCTCGAGCTGACGGTGCCGACGGCGAGCGCCGAGACGACGGCGCGCCACGAGCGCGAGGCGCACGCCGCGGTCGTCGCGTGGACGCGCGAGAAGCGCGCCCGCCGCGAAGCGCCCGCCGCCGACGCCGGCGACGTCTCCGACTGGGGTGCGATGGATGCCTGAGCCGCGCGAGCGGCGCCTCGCCGCGATCGACGTGCGCGCCGGCGCAGCGCTGGAAAGCCAGTCGGGGCTGCAGATGCTGCGGCCGCGCATCTACGGTGCGTACGAGGAAGCGACGCGAACGCACGTGCGCGGCGGCGGCCGCCGCACCGGCGCGATCGTGATGCACCCGACGAGCAACTTCATGGGCCACTACCTGATCGCGCCCCTCGCCGAGCGCGGCGTCACGTGCCTCGGGCTCAACTCGCGCTTCGCCGGCAACGACACCGTGCTCGTCATCGAGCGCGTCCTGCAGGACCTCGGCGCCGGCGTCAGGTTCATGCGCGAGACGCTCGGCTGCGACCGCGTCGTCCTCGTCGGCAACTCGGGTGGCGCAGCGCTCGCTGCCTACTACCAGGCCGAGGCCGAGCGCTTCACGGCGACGACGCTCGCCTGTGGCGATCCTTCGGGGCTCGCCGCCGCCGATTTGCCTGCCGTCGACGGCATCGCGCTCTGCGCCGCGCACGAGGGCCGTGCCCACCTGCTGCTGCGCTGGATCGATCCGGCCGTCGTCGACGAGCACGACGCGCTCGCGACCGACGCCGCGCTCGACATGTACGACGCACGGCACTGGCGCGACGGCACCGACCAGCCGCCGCGCTACGCGGCCGACTTCCTGCAGCGCTTCATGGCCGCGCAGCGCGCGCGTCGCGACCGCATCGAGGCGCGCGTGCGCGAACGCCTCGCCGAGCTGCGCGCAACGCCCGGGGCGCCGCGCGACGAGGCGTTCGTCGTCCATCGCACGCACGCCGACCCGCGCTGCCTCGACCTGACGCTCGACACCAACGATCGCCAGCCGGGCAGCGTCTGGGGCGACGCGCGCGCCGTCAACTTCGCGGCGAACGCGATGGGACGGACGACGTCGCTCGTCGCATTCCTGTCGCAGTGGTCGTCGGCGTCGCGCGCCGGCGGCCCCGAGAACCTCGCGCGCACGTCGTTGCCGGTGCTGCTGCTGACCTACACGGCCGACCAGAGCACGTTCCCGAGCACGCGCGCCGCGTGGCTGGCCGCAGCGCCGGGGCGGATCGCGAACGTCGACATCGTCGGCGGCGATCACTACCTCGCCGGCAGGCCCGACCTGCAGGCGCGCGTCGCCGACGAGATCGCTGCGTTCGCCGAGGCGCTATAAGGATCGGCATGGGTGCCGACGAAGTCTGGAAGTTCGCGCCGGCGTACCAGCTGCCGAGCTGGCCGCACGTGCGCGCGCCCGACCTCGACGCCCGCGAGCGCATCCGCTATCCGGTCGTCATCGCGGGTGGCGGCCTCTCCGGGCTGACGCTCGCGTGCGACCTGCTGCTGCGCGGCGTTCCGGTCGTCGTGCTCGACGAGGACGACACCGTCGGCGTGCGCGGTGCGTCGTCGCGCGGCATCTGCTACGCGCAGAAGAGCCTCGAGATCTTCGCCCGCCTCGGCATCTACGAGAAGATCCGCGCCAAGGGGATCACGTGGTCGGTCGGGCGCACGTTCTCGGGCGCCGACGAGGTCTACTCGTTCGATCTCGAGGACGACAGCCGCTCCGAGCAGCCCCCGTTCATCAACCTGCAGCAGTTCTACCTCGAGTGGTACCTCGTCGAGCGCATCCGCGAGCTCGACGACGGCGCGATCCGCTGGAAGACGTCGGTCGCGCGCATCGAGAACGGCAGCGACGGCGCCGTCGTCCACGTCGAGACGCCGCACGGCGCGTATGCGCTCGAGGCCGACTGGTTCGTCGACGCGACCGGCGCGAACAGCCGCATCCGCGACGCGCTCGGCCTCGAGGCGCACGCGTCGCGCCACACCGACCGCTGGTGCATCAGCGACGTCCGCTTCGCGAAGCCGCTGCCGGTCGAGCGCTGGACGTGGATCGATGCGCCCTTCAACGAAGGCCGCGGCGTCTGGCAGCACCTGATGGCCGACGCCGTCTGGCGGCTCGACTACCAGATGGACGAGCACGCCGACCCGGAGTCGATCAGCAAGCCCGAGGTCGCCGGCGCGCGGCTGCGCGAGCAGCTCGGCCCCGACGTCGAGTTCGAGTTCGTCTGGATCGGACCGTACCAGTACCGCGACCACCTGCTCGACACGTTCCGCGTCGGCCGCACGATCTTCGTCGGCGACGCCGCGCACGTCGTCTGTCCGTTCGGCGCGCGCGGCGGCAACAACGGCATCCAGGACGCCGGCAACCTCGGCTGGAAGCTCGCGCTTGTCGTCGAAGGCAGCGCCGGCGAGGCGCTCGTCGACAGCTACCACGCCGAGCGCCACGCCGCCGCGGTCGAGAACCTGCGCGTGACGAGCCGCACTGCGCGCTTTCTCGCGCCGAGGAGCGCCGCCGAGCATCGGCTGCGGCGCGCCGTCGTCGCGCTCGCGCGCACGCATCCGTTCGCGAGGAAGCTCGCCAACACCGGTCGGATGGCGCAGGCGAACGACTACCCGCCGTCGCGCTGCGCGCCCGCCGGAGCGCGCTCGGTGCAGAACGTCGCGCTCGAGGGCGGCGAGACGGTGATGCAGCGGCTCGCCGACGGCACGCGATTCGCGGGCTTCTGGGTCGGCGGCAGCGCTGCCGAGCTCGCGGCGCTCGCCGACGTCGCGCGCCGGCTGCCCTTCGTCGCGTGCGCCGCCGCCGCCGACAGCGCGTTCGCGAAGCATCTCGGTGCCCGTGCCGGAACGCTCGTCATCGTCCGCCCGGACGCCTACGTCGCGGCGACGGTCGAAGAGCCGACCGCCGAGCGCGTCGAAGCGGCGCTGCGCCGTGCGCTCGCGCTCGATGCCGAGGCGACGAGATGAGAACCGACCCCAACATCGCCGACCCCGACGCCTTCTACGAGGCGTGGATCGGCGCCCACGAAGGGCTGAGCGACGCCGAGAGCGCCGAGCTCGACGCGCGTCTGGTGCTCCTGCTCGCCAACCAGGTCGGCGACGTGCAGGTGCTGCTCGACTGCATCGCCGCGGCGCGCCGCGCCGGCGGCTGACGCGCTTCGCAGCGACGAACGGCGGCGGGCGGCGCCGCGAACGGCGCGCGTTCATCGCCTCGCCACGATCGCTTCGCGTTCGCTTCATCGCGGCTTTGCTGCCGGTCGCGACAGTGTCCTCACCGCGGCACGGTGCTGCGACGAGGAGGACGTCATGTGGCAGGAACGCTGGAAGGCCTGGATCGCCGCGCTGCGTGCGCGCTTCGCGAAGAAGGCTCCCGTGGTGCGCGAGCCGGAGGAAGACAACGGCATCGACAGCGACTACGAGACGATCGTCGTCGGCCGGCGCGGCCCGATCGACTGGCGGCGCTCGGCGCTGCCGATCACGATCGTGCTGGCTGCGACCGGATCGGCGGCGCTGCTCGTCCTGCATCCGCCGCTGCAGGGCGTCGGCCGCGGCGACGTCGGCGTCCGCACCAACCGGCTGACCGGCAGCGTCACCGAGTGGGGCGAGGGCAGCGTCCTCGTCCTGCCGGGCCTGCAGCAGATGCGCGTCTTCTCGCTGCGCGACCAGAGCTGGCGCGCGACGCAGATGACGAGCGCCGACGGGCCGGCGCCGCTGCAGTCGATCGAAGGGCTGTCGCTCGGCGCCGACCTCACCGTGCGCTACGCGATCGATCCGCTCAAGGTCGGCGCGCTCGCGAAGAGCATGCCCGACAACGTCGCCGGCGAGATCGTCGAGCCGGCGGCGCAGGGTGTCGTCTACAAGGTCTTCGCGCGCTACACGGTGCGCGAGATCTTCTCGACCAAGCGCGCCGAGATCCAGACCGCGGTCGAATCCGAGCTGAAGCCGCGCCTCGCCGCCGACGGCGTGCTGCTGCGCAACGTGCAGATCGGCAAGATCGACCTGCCTGCCGACTACAAGCGCGGCATGGAACGCCTGCTCGCCGAGGAGCTCGCCGGCGAGAAGATGAAGTACACGCTCGACCTCAAGGAGAAGGAGGTCCGGCAGACCGAGCTGCAGGCGCAGGCCGAGAAGGTGCGGCGCGAGATCGGCGCCGAGGCCGCCGGCCGCGAGCAGGTCATCGCCGCGAAGGCGCAGGAAGAGGCGATGAAGCACGTGCTGCCGTTCAAGCAGCGCCAGATCGAGCAGCGCCAGCTCGAGGCCGAGGCCGAGAAGGTCAGCCGCATCAAGGCCGCCGAGGCGACGGCGCAGGCGCGTCGCATCGAAGCGAACGGCGAGGCCGACGCGCGGCAAAAGCTCGCCGACGCCGAGGTCTACCGGATGGACAAGGTCGGCAAGTCGAACGCCGAGCAGATGGGCCGCGAAGGCGCGCTGCTGAGTCGCCATCCGCTGCTGATCCAGAAGACGATGGCCGACAAGCTCTCCGACAAGGTGCAGGTGATCATCGCCGCGCCGGGAACCGACGGCGGCTTCATCGGTGCCGGGCTGCTCGGCACGTCGGGCCAGAAGCGCACCGCGCTCGCGGGCAGCGCGAACGACGACGAGCAGCACGCCGCCGCCGGCGCCAAGGAGCCGCAATGAGCCCCCGCGTCGAAGGCGGCCGCCGCGAAGCGCTGCGCGCGAGCGACGCGGACCCGTGGAGCTGGCGCGACGTCGCGCGCACGGGGATCACGGTGTTGATCGCGGTCGCGGCCGTCGCGCTGGCAACGGTCGCCGGCGCGGCACCGAGCGCGCCGACTGCGCCGAGTGCACCGAGCGCGCCGACTGCGCCGACCGCCGCGCGAGTCCCGACGCTCGCCATCGTCGTGCGCGACCAGACGCCGCTGCGCGCCGCGCCGCACGCGTCGGCGCAGCAGCAGGCGCTGCTCTGGCAGGGCGACGTCGTCGAGGTGCGCGGCGAGCGGATCGACCACCTGCAGGTGTGGGACCACGCCCGCGAGCGCGGCGGCTACGTCGACGCGAGCCGCGTGCGCCGCACGACGCTCGCCGCCGAGGAGACCGGCGAGCTGCTCGCGCTCGTCCGCTTCTTCCGCGACACGCCGGGCAGCGAGTCGCTCGGCATCGGCTTGGCGGCAGCGGCGCTGAAGGCGGCGCCCGTCGACGCGGTGCGCGGCGCGACCGGCGCCGAGCTGTTCGACGCGATCGGCACGATGGCCGATCGGCTCGCGCAGCGCGCGTCGAGCGGCATGCCCGCCGGCGCGACGCCCGGCCGCGCCGAGACCGTGCTCGCCGCGCACCTCGAAGCGGTGGCGCGCCACGGCGTCGCGTTCACGAGCTTCGAGCGCGACGGCGCGATGCGGATCTGCTACGACGGCGACGCGTTCCGGCGCGTCCTCGCCAGCGCTGCCGCCGATCCGGCGCAGCGGGCGCGCGCCGCGCTCGGCCTGACGCGCCCCGAATGCATCGACCCGGCGTTGCCTGCGAGCGAGCGGCAGCGGATCGACGTCTGGCGCGCCGACGTGCTCGACCGCGTCGACAGCGCCAGGCTCGCGCCGCGCTGGAAGGCGCGCGTCGCGATGCGGCGCGCGAGCACGTGGAGCGCGCTCGCGTTCCAGCGTGCGCGCCGCGGCGAAGCGCAGCCCGCCGACGAGGCGGCGACGCGCGCGATCGCCGAGCTCGCCGACGTCGCGCGCGGCGAGCTCGCCGACGACGACCTCACGGCGTGGCACGACGCTGCGATCCGCGTCGGCGCGTCGCGCTGGGCTGCATTGCGTGCGGCGCCGACGACGTCGCGCACGGTGCGCGTCGTCACCTCGCCGGGCGAGCCGGGGCAGACGTGCGTCTTCCTCGTCGCCGCGAACGACCGCGACGGCGACGTGCCGCTCGCCAGGCGCTGCACGTGGGGTGTCGTCTGGACGGCGTCGGCCGTCGTCAACCGCGAAGGCAACGCGGTCGCGCTCGCGGTGCAGCCGCTCGAGGCCTGGCGCGAGCTCTGGCTGTTCACGAAGCACGGCAAGGAGTGGTCGGTGCAGGTACTGCCGCCGTCGGCGGCGGCGCCCGAGCTGGGCTACGCCGAGTTCGCGGGCTGGGTGCCGGGCGGCAGGCAGGTGCTCGTCGCCCGCGAGTCGCGCGGCGTCAAGGGACTGAAGCGCAACTTCGAGGTCGTCCGCATCGACACGCTCGGGACCGAGCGGCAGGCCGGCGATCCGGCGATCCTCGGCGCGTTCATGCGCTGGCAGGACCCGGGCTGGAAGCGCGAGACGGTGAGCCTGCGCTAGCGCCCGCGCAATCGCAAAGGGCATGGGACGTCGGCGGCGATCCGCGCTAGGCTTCGACCGACCGACTCCCGAACAACAAGGAGACACCATGCCCCCGACCCTGTCCGACGCCGAGATGGCACTGCGCGACGCCGCGCTCGAGTACCACCGCTCGCCGTCGCGCGGCAAGATCTCGGTGACCCCGACCAAGCCCCTCTTCAACCAGCGCGACCTCTCGCTCGCGTACTCGCCTGGCGTCGCCTACGCGTGCCTCGCGATCGAGGAGACGCCGGCGCTCGCGGCCGAGTACACGTCGCGCGCCAATCTGGTCGGCGTCGTCACCAACGGCACCGCGGTGCTCGGCCTCGGCGACATCGGACCGCTCGCCGGCAAGCCGGTGATGGAAGGCAAGGGGTGCCTCTTCAAGAAGTTCGCTGGCATCGACGTCTTCGACATCGAGCTCGGCGAGAAGGACCCCGACAAGCTGGTCGAGATCATCGCCGCGCTCGAGCCGACGCTCGGCGGCGTCAACCTCGAGGACATCAAGGCGCCCGAGTGCTTCACCATCGAGAAGAAGCTGCGCGAGCGGATGAACATCCCGGTCTTCCACGACGACCAGCACGGCACCGCGATCATCTCCGCGGCGGCGCTGCTGAACGGGCTCGAGCTGGTCGGCAAGAAGATCACCGAGGTCAAGCTCGCGGTGTCGGGCGCCGGCGCCGCCGCGATCGCGTGCCTCGACGTCATGGTCGGACTCGGTGTGCGGCGCGAGAATGTCTGGGTCGTCGACAGCAAGGGCGTGCTGCGCGAGGACCGCGAGGACTTCCGCTCGGGCAAGGCCGACGAGAGCAAGCACCGCTACTGCCAGCGCACCGATGCGCGCACGCTCGCCGACATCGTCAAGGGCGCCGACGTCTTCCTCGGCTGCTCGACCGCAGGCGTGCTGACCGCCGAGATGGTGCAGACGATGGCCGCGAAGCCGATCATCCTCGCGCTCGCCAACCCCGAGCCCGAGATCCGGCCCGAGCTCGCGAAGGAGGCGCGGCCCGACTGCATCATCGCGACCGGCCGCAGCGACTACCCGAACCAGGTCAACAACGTCCTCTGCTTCCCGTACATCTTCCGCGGCGCGCTCGACTGCGGCGCGACCAAGATCACCGAGGCGATGAAGCTCGCGTGCGTGCGCGAGATCGCCGGCCTCGCCAAGGCCGAGGCGAGCGACGAGGTCGCGGCCGCGTACCAGGGCCAGGAGCTGCGCTTCGGCCCCGACTACATCATCCCGACGCCGTTCGACGTCCGCCTCATCCTGCGCATCGCGCCCGCGGTCGCGAAGGCCGCCGCCGAGTCGGGCGTCGCGACGCGGCCGATCGCCGACCTCGAGGCGTACCGGCAAGGGCTCGGCCGCTTCGTCTACCAGACGGGTCTCGTCATGCGGCCGGTCTTCGCTGCGGCGAAGGCGCGACCGGCGCGCGTCGTCTACGCAGAGGGCGAGGACGAGCGCGTGCTGCGCGCCGTGCAGGTCGTCCTCGACGAGAAGCTCGCCCAGCCGATCCTCGTCGGCCGCCCCGAGGTCGTGCGCATGCGCATCGAGCGCGCGGGATTGCGGTTGCAGGCCGGCCGCGATTTCGAGCTCTGCGATCCGGAGAACGACCCGCGCTTTCGCAGCTACTGGGAGAACTACCGCAGCCTCATGGCGCGCGAAGGCGTGACGCCCGAGTCGGCGAAGTCGCGCGTGCGCCGCTCGAACACGCTGATCGCCTCGCTCATGGTCCACCGCGGCGAGGCCGAGGCGATGCTGTGCGGGCTCGTCGGCCGCTACGACGGCCACCTCGAGCACGTCCGCAACGTCATCGGCACGCAGAAGGGCGTGCGCAGCTTCGCCGCGATGAACGCGCTCATGCTCCCGAACCACACGCTCTTCATCACCGACACGTTCGTCAACGAGGAGCCGAGCGCCGAAGAGCTCGCCGACATCGCGCTGCTCGCCGCCGCCGAGGTGCGCCGCTTCGGCGTGCCGCCGAAGGTCGCGTTCCTCTCGCACTCGATCTTCGGCTCGTCGGCGCGCGCGTCGGCCAAGCGGATGCGCGCGGCGCACGCGATCTTTCGCAAGCGCGCGCCCGAGATCGAATCCGACGGCGAGATGCACGGCGATGCGGCGCTCTCGGAGACGCTGCGCAAGGGTTACCTCCCCGAATCGACGCTCACCGGGTCGGCGAACCTGCTCGTGCTGCCCAACCTCGACGCCGCCAACATCCTCTTCAACGTGCTGAAGATCACCGGCGGCAACGGCGTCACGGTCGGTCCGATCCTGCTCGGCGCCGCCAAGCCGGCGCACGTGCTGACGCCGTCCTCGACGGTGCGCCGCATCGTCAACATGACGGCGCTCGCGGTCGCCGACGCCGCCGAGGCGGCCGGCGGCACGGTTGCGCGCTCGTCGTCGATGGAGGAGAGCTCGAGCCTCGGTTCGGCGAACGCCGCGTAACTCGCGATCCGTCCAGCACGAAGCGCCGATCGGGCGCGGAACTTGTTGCCATGGAGACGGGAGGTACCGCCACAGCAGGCGGCGGCTCAGCCACGATCCTTCCACGCCTCGGCCGAATTCTTGGGGCCGGATTGCGCGCACCAGAGTTGTCTCAGCGAGAGCTCGGGGGCAGACGTGGTGCAACGACCGGATTTGCGGCCAGGACCGGACTTTCGCGAACGACCGCTTTCCGGCTGACCAGCCAACTCGCAGTGGCGATGGATGGGGCTTCGCCGTTGGAGTCCACACCCCGGAGGGATGGCCGCATTGTCAGCCGGTCCTCTAGGATGGCGATTGCTGGTGCGTAAGCGTCCCCCTCTTCCACTCGGCACACCTAGCAGCGTATGGAATCGATTCTTCTCTCTCTGCTACCCGGCATCTTGATTGGCGGAGTGCTGATCTTGTATCTCTGGAGTGGTGTGTGGGTCTACAGAGACGCGGAAAAACGCGGCAAGCCACCCTGGCTTGTGACGCTGCTCGTGTTGCTGCTCAGCTGGCCTCTTAGCTTGGCTTTGTGGGTGTTGCTGCGCCCCCGCCCGCGGTTCAATCTCGAAGACTACCGAGTGCGGTAGACAGTCCAGAGTAGCCCACGCCGCCAGCGCTCTTCCACTGTCTAGGCCCTCGTCCGCCAATACCGGACGATGACGCGCGGCCGCTTTCCGCGCTTCTCGCACTATCGATCGGGCAATCCCGCAACGCGCCATGCAGGGTATAGGTGCGCTTCGGCGAGGCGTTGATAGTTCGGATGGCGCCAGTTGCGGTTCTTGCGCAGGTGCTCGATGGTCTGAGCAGGCGTTAGTCGCCGGATCGTCGCGATCGAAGCGCGGGCTTGCTCGAGATCTTCGGTCCGGACGCCAAACGGATTGGCCTCCGGCGTTCAGTGCAGGGGATCGCCGTGGCGTGCGTGTGAGCAGGATCAGAGCCGCGATGGCACAGTCGCCGCACTCCAGGTTGCGCCACGACTGCCGATCTTGGGCCGCGTGTACCCTGCGGCACGGTCCGTCTGCGAGGCGCGCTGGAGCGCCTGCCGGCGTAGAACGCAGATCCCGGTCGGACGCGCGTCCGCGTCCGCAGGCGCATCCGGCAACGCGTCTCTATCGGATGAGGGACCCCGCGCCAGTCGCAATCAAAGGGGCTCCCCGACGGCGGCCGATCACGACTGCGCGCGCGAAGATCGTTCGCTGCGCCCAGGATCACGAGGCGGCCGCGCTACTGCTCGAAGACGATCACGCTGCGGGCGACGCCGCCGCGCTTCAGCGCGGCGAAGCCCTCGTTGATCTGCGCGAGGCCGATCCGCGCCGAGACCATCTCCTGCAGGTGCAGCCGGCCCTGCAGGTAGAACTCGATCAGCCTCGGCATGTCGGTGCGGAAGCGATTCGAGCCCATCATGCAGCCCTGGATGCGGCGCTCGCGCAGGAAGTCGGGGCCGTGCAGCTCGATCTTCGTGCCGACCGGGATCATCCCGATCAGCGTCGCCGTGCCGCCCGAGCGCAGCGACGAGAAGCTCTGCTCGGCGGTCGCCTTCAGGCCGATGCACTCGAACGCATGGTGGACGCCGCCTTCGCTCAGCGCCGTGATGCGCTTGGGGACGTTGTCGGCGGTCGAGGCATCGATGACGTCGGTGGCGCCGAACTTCTTCGCGAGCTCGAGCTTGAACGGATCCTTGTCGACCGCGACGATGCGCGCCGCGCCGGCGATCTGCGCGGCGTTGATCGTCGCCAGGCCGATGCCGCCGGCGCCGAACACCGCGACCGACGAGCCCGGCTCGACCTTCGCGGTGTGGACGACGGCGCCGTAGCCGGTGACGACGCTGCAGCCGATCAGGCAGGCGAGATCGAGCGGCATGTCCTCGCGCACCTTCACGAGCGCGTTCTCGTGCACGAGCATGTGCTCGGCGAACGACGACAGGTTGAGGAACTGGTTGAGGTGCCTGCCCTGCCACGTCAGCCGTTTCGCGACGCCCGGCGGCATCTTCACTTCCGGCGTCTGGCAGATCGACGGATGGCCGCTCAGGCAGAACTCGCAATGGCCGCAGAAGACCGAGAGGCAGGCGATGACGTGGTCGCCGGGCTTGAGGTACGTGACGTCCTCGCCGACCGCCTCGACGACGCCCGCCGACTCGTGGCCGAGCACGACCGGCACCGGCGTCGGGTACGCGCCCTCGATGAAGTGGAGGTCGCTGTGGCACAGGCCCGCCGCCGCGGTGCGGACGAGGACCTCGCGGCGCCGCGGCTTCTCGATCGCGACGTCCTCGATCGTCATCGGCGTGCGGGGGGCGTGGAGGACGGCGGCCTTCATTCGGGAGCTCCGGTGGTCGAGGCGGCGATCGCGGCCCCGTCACGGCGAGGATAGGCGAAGCCGCGGCGTGCTCGCGCGTTCCTATACTGGACGTCCGCCCACCACGGGGAACGCCATGCCAGCGAGCGAGCCCACGCCGCCCTCCGTCGCGCCGATCGAGCGCCGCGTCGACGCGGTGCACTCGGTGCTCGACCGCCACGGCCTGCATCCCGACGAGTTCGTCGTCGAGGCGACGCGCGTCGCCGACGAGCAGTGGGTGCCGGAGAACGGCGCGCGCATCGTCGCGCGGGCGTGGACCGATCCGGCGTATCGCGCGCGCCTGCTCGCGAACGGCCGCGCCGCCGCCGCCGAGCTCGGCTTCGAGCTGCCGCGCCACCACCGCCACCTCGTCTTCCTCGAGGACACCGAGCAGGTCCACAACGTCATCTGCTGCACGCTCTGCTCGTGCACGGCGTTCACGATCATCGGCCTGCCGCCCGACTGGTACAAGGACTTCGACTACCGCGCGCGCGTCGTCCGCGAGTCGCGCACCGTGCTGAAGGAGATGGGCCTCGACCTGCCGCCCGAAGTCGAGATCCGCGTCTGGGACACGACCGCGGACACGCGCTACGTCGTGCTGCCGCTGCGACCGCGCGGCACCGAAGGCTGGTCGGAGCGGCAGCTCGCTGCGATCGTGACGAAGGACTCGATGATCGGCGTCGCGCGCATCGCGCCGCCCGCTGCGTGATGGACGGCATCCACGACCTCGGCGGCCGCCAGGGCTTCGACCGCGTCCGCCATTCGCCGAACGCGGCGCCGTTCCACGCCGACTGGGAGAAGCGCGCCAACGCGCTGTACGGCCTCGCGGTGCGCGCCGGCCTGCTCAACATGGACGAGTACCGCCACGCGATCGAGCGGATGGCGCCGCGCCACTACCTGTCGGCGAGCTACTACGAGCGCTCGCTGACGGGACTCGCGACGCTGCTCGTCGAGAAGGGCCTCGTCAGCCGCGACGAGCTCGAGCGGCTCGCCGGCGGCGCCTTTCCGCTCGGCGCGCCGAGCGCGCCGGGCCGCGGCAACGCCGCCGACGCCCCGCGCTTTCGCATCGGCGACCGCGTGCGCGTGCGCGACCAGCACGTCGCCGGCCACGTCCGCATGCCGTCGTACATCCGCGGCAAGCGTGGCGTCGTCGTCGGCGAGTCGCCGCCGTACCCGTTCCCCGACGCGCACGCGCACGGCATCGAGGCCGAAGACGAGCCCACCTACGACGTTCGCTTCGCCGCGGCCGAGCTCTGGCCGAACGGCGCCGACGACGCGTTCGTCCACGTCGGCGTCTTTCGCAGCTACCTGTTGCCTGCGCCCTGACCCGACGCCCCGGTGCTGACGCTGCACTACCACCCCGGCAACGCGAGCCTGATCGTGCACATCGTGCTCGAGGAGCTCGGCGTGCCGTTCGCGCTCGAGTTCGTCGACCGCGCGCACGACGCGCACAAGTCGGCGGGGTACCTCGCGCTCAATCCGAACGGCCTGATCCCGGTGCTCGTCGACGATGCGTCGCAAACCGCCGCCGGCGCGCCGCTCGTGCTCTACGAGACGGCGGCGATCTGCCTGCACCTCGCCGACTGCCACGCCGATGCCGGACTGCTGCCGCCGCTGGCGACGGCCGAGCGCGCGCACGCGTACAAGTGGATCGCCTGGCTGGCGACGACGCTGCAGCAGTCGCTGCTCGTCTACTTCTACCCCGAGCGCTGGGCCGACGACGACGCCGGCGCGGCGAGCGTGCGCGCCAAGGCCGAGGGCAGGGTCGGCGGCCTCCTCGACCAGCTCGATGCCGAGCTCGCGCGCCACGGCAAGCCGTGGCTGCTCGGTGATCGCTACAGCGTCGCCGACGCGTATGCGTTCGTGCTCTGCCGCTGGACGCGCGGCTTCGCACGGCCGGCGCGCACCGTGCCGCACGTGCGGCCGTGGCTCGATCGCATGCTCGCGCGGCCGGCGGTGCAGCGCGCGGTCGCGACCGAGAAGCTGGCGCCACCGTTGGTCTGACTCCTCGCCGCCGCGCGGTCGCGACGGTGCACGCAGCGGGAGAGCAGGGCCGGCGAGGAGCGCTCCTTTGCAGCCCGGAAGGCATTCCGGTCAGCCGCCGATGCGCTCGACCCAGTGCATCGTCAGCGGCGTCGCCGCTTTCGCGACCTTGCGCTGTGCGAGCAGCGCGCGTCCGACGCTCTTGTCGTGGCCGCGCGCGGCGGCGGCGAGGAGCGTCTGGTCGACGACGTCGCGCTGCGCGCGGCTGCCGCCGAACGCGGTCAGCGCCGCGCGCGCGAGGGCGATGCGCTCGGTCGCGAGGTCGAACTGGCCGGCGCCGAAGGCGACGATCCCTTGCAGCAGCGGCGCGCCGATCGCGCGCGCGACGTCGCCGTTCCAGCCGCCGTTCCGCTCGGCCGCCGCGAGCGACAGCGCGACCCATTCGCGCGCGCGCGCCAGGTCGCCGACACCGACCAGCGCCATCGTCGCGTGCGCGTCGTTGAAGAGCGAGTGACCGGCCGTCGACTCGTCGAGGCGCCAGCCGGCGACGAGCGCGCGCCAGCGATCGCCGACGTCGCCGCCGAGGAGCGCGATCCGCCAGAGCAGCGACGCCGCGTCGACGCGCTGCAGCGTGATCTCGATGCGCTCGGCGTCGAGGTAGTCGTCGAAGCGCGCGAGGGCGCGATCGAACGCGAGCGTCTCGAGCGCGAACAGCGCCTCGTGCCAGCCGAGATGGCCGGCGAAGCCGTTCGCGCCCGGGCCACCGTCGGCCGCATCGCGCGCGCCCCACTGCCTCCGCCGCGCCGCCATCCAGTCGAGCCCTTCGCCGTGGCGGCCCTGCATCTCCATCACGTGCGCGACGGCGTGGATCGCCCACGGCACGCGCGCATCGGCGGCGAGCGCGCGGCGCCCGGTCGCCTCCGCCTCGGCGTAGCGTCCCGACTCCTCGAGCCCGAACGCGTGCAGCGCAAGCACGTACGGATGGAGCGGATCGTCTCCCGGCCAGTCGCCGAGCAGCGGCGCGACGCGACCGGCGAGCTGGGTGAGGTCGCCACGGTAGAAGTCGAACAGATGCGCCCACTGCAGCGCGAGCGCGTCGCGCGGGTGGTCACGCAGGATCGCGCTCCACGCGTCGCCGGCGCCTGCCCAGTCGCCGGCGGCGAGACGGACGAGCGCGCCGCGATGCGCGCGCTCGCGCGGGTTGCCGCTGCCTTCGCCGTGCTCGGGAACGGTTGCGATGAGCGCGCGTGCGTCGTCGCGGACCGAGGGCTCGGTGAGGCTCAGCAGAAAGCCCGCCTTCATCAGGCGCGGCAGCGGCCAGGTCGGGTCGGCCGCGCTCGCTGCGTCGAGGTCGTCGATCGGCGTGCCGTAGAACGACATCATCCGCCAGAGCGCGCGCTCGCTCGCATCGAGCGCTGCGGCCGACGAGGCCGAGACGGGGTTGTCGCGCGGATCCTTCATGCGAGCACCTCCGTCATCCTGAGCGACAGCGAACGATCTGCGCGTCTCGTGCGACGAGGTCGTTCGCTTCGTTCAGGACGATCGTTGCGGCGGCTCCGGCCACGCCGGCGACGCCGGCCGCATCGCCTCCCACGCGCGCGCGACCTGCAGCACCGTGAGGTCGTCGTGGCGCTTGCCGATGATCTGCAGCCCGATCGGCAGCCCGCTCGCGGTGCGGCCGCAGTCGATGCTCGCGGCAGGCTGCTCGCTCATGTTGTACGGCAGCGTGAACGCGATGTGCTCGAACGGCCGCTCGGGATCGTTGGTCGGCGACGCCAGCTCGGCTGCGTAGCTCGGAATCGGCGACGTCGGCGACAGCACGACGTCGTACGGCCGGCACGCCGCGACGGCAGCGTCGCGCATCGCCGCCATCTGGCTGTAGCCGCGAAAGACGCGCTCGCCCGAGAGCCCGGCGCCGCGCTCGGCCCAGGCGACGATGTACGGCAGGATGCGCGCGCGCCGCTCCGCCCGCATCGCCGAGATGTCGAGCCAGGCGCGCATCCGCCAGAAGTCGTCCATGCCGTCGAGGATCTCGCGCGTCATGAACGGCGCGACGCGCTCGACGCGTGCGCCCTCCGCCTCGAAGCGCTTGACGGCAGCATCGAAGGCCGCCGCGACCTCGGGATCGACCGGCAGACCGACCCCGGCATCGGCCATCACGCCGATGCGCAGTCCGGCGACGTCGCGCTCGAGCCGCTGCCAGTCGATCGACTGCGCCGGCAGGCTCATCGTGTCGCGGTCGTCGGGTTGCGCGAGGACCCCCATCAGCAGCGCTGAGTCGGCGACGGTCCGCGTCATCGGCCCGGCGACGCGGCCGGCGTACGGCGGGTCGATCGGGATGCGGCCGAGGCTCGGCTTCAAGGTGAAGATGCCGCACCAGCCCGCGGGCAGGCGCACCGAGCCGCCGATGTCGGTGCCGACGTGCAGCGGCCCGTAACCCGCGGCGACGCCGGCGCCCGCGCCCGAGCTGCTGCCGCCGGGGTTCTTGCTCAGGTCCCAGGGGTTGCGCGTCAGCGCGTGGAAGCTCGACAGGCCCGACGACAGCATCCCGTAGTCGGGCATCGTCGTCTTGCCGAGGATCGCCGCGCCCGCTTCGCGCAGCCGCGCGGCGGGCGGTGCGTCGCGCGGCGCAGGAACGAGCTCGGTCGCGGCGGTGCCGAGCGGCACCGGCGTTCCAGCGGTCGCGATGTTCTCCTTGATCATCGTCGGCACGCCTTCGAGGGCGCCGACGTTCTCGCCGGCGCTCACGTGGCGCAGCCAACGCGATTCGGAGACGCGCGCGGCGGCGAGCGCGGCGTCGGGATCGAGCGCGTACGTGGCGTGCAGGTGCGGCTCCCACGCCGCGATGCGGTCGAGCACCGCGCGCGTCACCTCGACGGGCGACAACGATCGTTCGCGATAGCGCGCGAGCAGCTCGACGGCGCTGAGGTCGTGCAGGGCCGTCATCGCGCGGTCGGCAGGCGCTCGCCTACTGCCAGGTCAGCGCGGCGAGGTCGTTGGCGAAGATCGGCGAGCTGCTCCACAGGCCCTTCAGCCGCTTGTTCGCGACCGCGAACTGCGGCAGCTGGAAGAGATAGACGTTGACCGAATCGTTCGCGAGCTGGCGCTGGATGTCGCCGAGGATCTTCAGGCGCGACTTCTGGTCGGTCGTCGTGTTGTAGGCGGTGAGCAGGTCGCGGTACGCCTTCGAGTCGTAGCCGAAGTAGTAGCTCGGGTCGCCGTAGCGGTCGAAGTCGAGCGGCTCGACGTGGCTGATCACCGTGAGGTCGAAGTTGCCCTTGAACGCCCCCGACAGCCACTGCGCCCACTCGACGTTCTCGATCTTGGCGACGACGCCGACCTTGGCGAGCTGCGAGGCGATGATCTCGCCGCTCTTCCTCGCGTACGGCGGCGGCGGCAGCGTCAGCGTGACGTTGAGCGGCGTCTGCACGCCCGCTTCCTTGAGGAGTGCCTTCGCCTTCTCCGGGTTGTACGGATTGACGCCGGTGAGGTCGATGTAGCCGGCGTCGCTCGGCACCATGTGGCTGCCGATCGGCGCGCCGTAACCCTCCTCCGCGCCGTCGATGACCGCCTTGCGATCGATCGCGGCGGCGAGCGCGCGGCGGACGCGGACGTCGTCGAAGGGCTTCTTCTTGTTGTTGATCGTCATGATGGTCTTGCCCTCGGTGCCGCCGGCGACGACCGAGAAACGCGGGTCGTTCTGGAACTGCTTGAGGCTCTCGAGCGCGTTGAAGCGCGGCACGCCGTCGATGTCGCCGGCGAGCAGAGCGGCGACCTGCGCCGCCGCGTCGTTGATGAAGCGGAAGGTGACCTTCTTCATCTGCACCTTGGCGGCGTCGCGGTACTGCTCGTTCTTCACCAGCGTGATCGCCGAGCCCTTCTGCCACGACTCGAACTTGAACGGGCCGGTGCCGATCGGCTTGGTCGCCGTCGTCGGCGCGCTCTTCGGGTCGAGGATCACCGCGGTGTTCTCGCCCATGCGGAAGAGGAAATTGCCGTCGGCGTTGTTCAGGACGACGATCACCGTGCTCGGATCGGGCGTCTCGATCCGCGCGATGTTGTCGAACACCGCCTTCTTCGCCTTGTTGGTCGAGCCCTCGGCCTTGGCGCGCTCGAAGCTGAACTTGACGTCGCTCGCGTCGAACGCCTCGCCGTCGTGGAACTTGACGCCCTTCCTGAGCTTGAACGTGTAGACCTTGCCGTCGGGGTCGGTCGACCAGCTCTCGGCGAGCAGCGGCGTCACCTTGCCGTCCATGTTGATCTTGGTGAGGCCCTCGAGGACGCTCATGTGCACGACCTCGCCGATCGCTGCCGCTGCCGCGGTCGTCGGATCGAGGCCCGGCGCGGGCTCGAGGACCATGCCGAGGACGACGCTGTCCTTGCGCTGCTGCGCCGACGCCGGCGCCGGCGAGGCGAGCAACGCCGCGACGACGAGCGCGGTCGCGGACGCGAGGATCGAGCGGTGCGAAAGCATGGCTGGGCTCTCCGGCGAACGAGGGAGCACCGACTTTACGGGATCGGGCGCCGTGCCTTGTGCGTGCTCTTGCTCTTGACGTTCGCGCCCGCGCGTTTCTCCGCCGGCGCGGTTTGCGGCACCTCGCAGCGGCCGTACGCCGCCGACGAGCGCGCCCGCTGCAGCATCGCCTGCACCGACGGCCGCAGCGGCGCGCCGTAGCTCGCCTGCGCGTGCAGCGCGGCGTCGCACTGCTGCTGCAGGTCGTTCGTGAGCGCCATCGAGACGAACCACGCGTTGCGTGCCTCGGTCTCGCGTCCGGTCAGCGCCGCGGCGATCGCGAGCGTCGTCCAGTCCTCGATGCGGCCGGTCGGGAAGCGATCGTCCTTCAGCGCCAGCGCGTGCAGCGCGAGCTGGCGCGCCGACTCGGGTTGCCGCGACGGGGCGCGCAGCTGCAGCAAGGCGAGGTCGCCCGCGATCGTCGGATCGAGCGGATTGGCGCCGAACGCCTGCGTCTGCCAGCGCAGCGCGTCGGCAACGCCGTCGTCGCGACGCGCGGCCGCGAGCGACGCGTCGTGGAGTCGCTGCGCCTCGTCGGCGCGGACCTCGACTCCGGCGGGCACCGCGATCGCGACCCGCGCCGACTGCGCAGCGTTGCGGATCTCAGCGCGGCGGCGCAGCTCGGGCGAACGCGCCGCGGCGGCGAGCACCGGCGCCAGGCGGCGCTCGGCACCCTGCGCGAGGCGTGGCAGCCGATCGCGCATCCACGCAGCGGCGCTCGCCTCGAGCTCTGCCGGCGCGTCGGCGCGCGGCGCGGGCGGCGCGCCGCTGCGTTCGCTCGCGGCACCCGCGGCGAGCGCAGGCGCGGCGTTCGGCGACAACGGCGCACGCTGCGCCGGTGCACTCGCAGCGTCCGGCGCCGCGGCGACGTCGGCGGCGCGCGGCACGGTCTCCGCGGTCGTCGGCGCGACGCTGTCGGCAGCGACCGTCCGCGGCGGCACCGGAACGACGGCGACTCCCGACGGTGCCGATGCCGCGGCGCGCTCGGCGGCGCGGTCGAAGCGCGCGCGACCGTCGAGCTGCCACCACGCCGCGAGCGCGACGACGATCGCGCCGACACCCGCTGCGGCGAGGATCGGCACCGACGACGGCGCGGGCAGGCGCGGCGGCTCGCTGCGCGGCGGCTCGCTGCGTGGCGGCGCGGCCGCGCTCGGCGGCTCTTCTTCCGCGAACGCGGGCCACGGCGGCGCCGATGCCATCGGGGCATCGGCGTCGATCGTCGGCGCGCCCGCGCGCGCGAGCGGCGCGACGCGCTCGCGTGCGACCGTCTCCGCCGCCGCACCGGCGACTGCCGACGCCAGCGCCGACGGCGCGGCGTCTCGCTCTCGCTCTCGCGTGCGCTGCGCTGGCGCTCTCTCGAACGCAGGCGCGAGCGCCGCGTCGTCGTTGCGCGCCACCGGCGCTGCGACGGCAACCTCGTCATCGCGCCCTGCGAACGACGCGTCCGCGTCCGCCGCTTCGAGCGGAACGTCGATCGAGCGAGCGACCGGCTCTTCGAGCGGCATGTCGAGCGCCAAGTCGACGAACTCGACCGGGACGTCGAGCGGCACGTCGACCGGAGCGCCGATCGGCACCGTGACTTCGTCGTCGACGACGGGAGGTGCTGCCATCGCCGCATTCGCCGGGTCCGGCATCGCCGCCTCCGCGGGCGAGGTCGCGGTCATCCACGCGGTCGTCGTCGCCGCGCTCGCGGGCGCCGCGAACCCGGGCTCGATGCGCGCGCCGCGTGGCGCGAGCGGTGTCTGCACGACGCGCGTCAGCGGCACCGCCTCGGCGCCGTTCGGCCACGCGCGCTCCGGGTCGAAGCTGCTGCCCGCCTGCAGCGCCGCCGCGAGCTGCGGCTCGGCGAGCCAGAGCGCCGCCTGCCCGATGAGCGCCCGGTGCGGGCGCGCCGCGGGAAGCGGTGCGGCGTGGATCTCGAGCAGCTGGCGCACGAACAGCGTCGCTGCATCGTGGCGGTCGCGCGTCCAGCCGGTTCCGCCGGCGTCCTCGAGCTCGGGCAGATAGCGCCAGAGCAGCGCGGCGAGGCTGAAGAAGTCGCAGCGCCAGTCGAGCGCGACCGTCGGCGCCAGGTCGCCGCGGCGGCCGTCGTCGAGCGCCTCGAGCAGGCGCGGCGACTGGTACTCGAAGCCGCCCTCGCGCGCGAGCGGCAGCGCGCCGGGCAGCTCGACTCCGGGCAGGAGCGAGAACGCGACGTCGATCAGCGCCAGGCTGTCGAAATCGGGCGCCATCGGCTGGCCCGTTGCCGGACGCGCCGCCACCGGCGGCTTCGGCGGCACGCAGATGTTGTCCGCCTTGAAGTCGAGGTGGACGAAGCCGAGCGCGTGCAGCGGCTCGAACGCGATCAGGCATTGGCGTGCGAGCGCCCACCAGTTCGCGCAGTCGCCGAACACGTACGGCAGGACCGGCGCGGTGCGCCGCAGCGGCACGAGGGTCGCCCACTGGTCGACGGTCGGACCCGCGTCCTTCGTCTGCAGTCGCGGCATGCCGGTGTCGTCGGCGGCGAAGAACCGCAGCGCGCGCGCGACTGCGGCGTCGCCGCGCGCGCCGAGGCGGTCGAGGATTCGCCACTCGCGCTCCGTCCACGGCCGAAAGTCGCCGTTCGCCGTCTCGAGGAAGCGCTTGGTGTAGCGGCGCTCCTCGCCTTCGCGCGCCTCCTCGCGGAACACCTCGACGTGCTCGGCCGTCGTCATCCGCAGGAGGCCGCGGCCGAACACTTCCAGCACAGTGGGATCCGAAGCTTGGAATTCACGTGACTTGAAGTCGCGGCC